>Ga0080004_1136499_pt1 | contig 22185 bp, 24 predicted proteins | sample WasSprMetagenome_FD_69207 | JGI IMG/M metagenome (GOLD analysis project Ga0080004, IMG submission 69207) | Sulfidic aquatic microbial communities from Washburn Spring, Yellowstone National Park, USA - WS (SPADES assembly) (version 2) | ecosystem: Environmental > Aquatic > Thermal springs > Hot...
CCCAGGAAGCATACAATCTTTGGAAACAGGAATCCACAAGCATGATGAGTGATTTTCAGGCGTCATTCGAAAAGTTCCGCGAGAAAGCCAAGACAAGCGACGAGGCTACACAGCGAGAGCTCGAAAAAATATTCGAGGAGAAATTCAGGGAGATAAAGTCTTCCCTAGAGAAAATCTCGCAGAAGCTTTCGAAGCCCTCACAGTTCGAGTCACAAATATCGCAGTCACTCAGCACGCTTTCTAAGAGCCTAGAGAATATCGGCGTGATTATCGGTCAAGCAATAGACTCCGTCACGAAAGGCCTAGAAGAAACATTCAAAACAATTGGCAAGACCCCCAACATTGTCTCGGCGAGAATAAACAGGAAAGACCTCGAAATTATAGACGAGCTCGTCCAGGCAGGCATATTCAGGACAAGAAGCGAGGCTGTAGCATTCTTCGTGTCCAAGGGCATTGAGGCAAGCAAAGACTGGGTGCAAAGGGCACTGGACCAAGCGAGGAAAATCAAGGAGCTCCAGGAATCCCTCAGGAAAGAAGTTGAGAGCCAGTTCAAAGAAGAGTAAGCGTCTCTTCCTAAAGCGGGGCGTGCTACGCGTCCTGTTGGTTGCCAGCTCAACAGATCTTCTCGCAATTTTTATATTTCCCTATTTGTGAGGAAGCATGTGGAGTGTAGTGTAGAGCTTTCAGGCGTTTCGAAGTCATATGGACGCATACGAGCAGTAAATAACCTGTCCCTAGCTGTAAGAGCGGGCGAGATCTTCGGGTTACTGGGGCCTAATGGGGTCGGCAAGACGACCACACTCAAGATGGTCGTTGGGCTGCTTCGTCCTGACAGCGGAACAGTAACGGTCTGCGGGAAAAATGTAGTTACGGAGAGGGAGCGTGCCTTGATGCACGTTGGGTACATGCCCGAGAACCCCATAGTCTTCGACAACCTCAAGGTGGTCGAGTTTTTCAGGTTTGTTGCTTCGCTCAGGAGCATTCCACGCGACCTCTTCCAGGAGAGGCTTGATCGTTACGTGTCACTATTCAACCTTGGTGATGAGCTGAGTAAGAAGATGGGGAAGTTGTCCCGGGGGAATGTGCAGAAAGTTTTGGCGGTGGCTGCCTTCTTGCCGGAGCCCGATGTCCTAGTTCTGGACGAGCCGATGTCGGGGATGGATCCCGAGGCGCAACACGTCTTCAAGGAGGAAGTCAAGAGTCTTGCGGGGCGTGGGGCGTCTGTTATCCTCTCAAGCCATCAGCTCGGCGTTGTTGAGAGGCTATGCACAAGGATTGGAGTCATGTATGCGGGGAAGCTTCTCGCCGAAGGTACGCTTGACGAAGTAAAGAACAAAGCAGGCGCGGGGGCTGATGCTACGCTTGAGGAGGTTTACTTAAAGTTGGTGAGCGGTCGTGGCTAAAACCTTCCTTGTGGTTCTGAGGCTCCTCTTGAAGAATAATCAGCTACACTACGTTATAAGATTAGTTATAGTGGTCACGGTTGCCATGCTACTCCTCCAACCAACCAGGCTAAGTAAGCCGCCTATGACTAAGTGGGAAGCTATAGATTACCTCAGTGCAGCAATACTATCAATGTTTCTGCTATCCCTTTTATTAACAAGCTCAGAAAGAGCTTTAGTGATTGAGAAGGTAGCTGAGCGAGACCTCTTATTAACCCAGCCAGTCAGCTTATCCACTTATCTCCTGGCAAAAGATTTTTACTCCTCTATTGCTTCTGCTAGCAATATTTATCTAGGGGCGGGCTTTTCCCTGTTTATTTACGGCGCTGGTGCTAAGAGCGTTCTTCTATTTCCCCTAATCATGCTAGTCGAACTATGGTTTTCCTCCATGCTTGGGATTCTGAGGCTTCTAGTTTTAGCCAGGCGTTTAAGTCTCTCCTTGCTCCGTGCTTCGGCTTCAGTATACCTAGTAGCGGCTTTGTTGCACTCCGCTGGAACCCGTGCACTCTCCCCTCTTCTTACGGCCCCTCTAATATGGGTTGTCCGTCCTCTTGTCTTTAGCCTAACGCTGACTGAGCCGTGGCAACAAGTGCTTGTTGAAAGCCTGCCACTAGCCGCGATGTGTGTTGTCCTGGTTCCAAGCTACGCCAAGCTCGCGGGGAAGATTGTGCACCCAGAAGAAATAAAACACTTTACCGAGGTGATGACGGAAAGTGAAGGGGATGCTGAGCCTGAACTATCCTTCTTGAGTGACCCTCGCTCTTCGATTTTTGAACTTTATTTATGGAGGCCATTCACTAGTAAGACGCATATGACCCGATTCGTTGCGGGTACGGCTATTCTTGCAGTCGTAGGTCTGCTCCTGCGCTTCTTTGGGGTAGTTGAAGTAATAAAAATAATGGTCATCTTTGAATACCCGTTTCTTGTGCTTATAATTGCTTGGATGCTCGCCTCCGCCGTGGCATTTGATCTTGGGCCACTATGGTTTCTACGGGTCAACCTTGCCGACTTTAAAGCTTTAGTAGCGGCCGAAACCCTCAAGTACACGGTTTACTTGAGCGAAGTCTTGGTCGCTATAACAGCTTTCGTTGTAGCTTTAACGGGGCGGCTCGACTACCTTCTACTCCCGCTGGCCAGTCTTCCCCTCATCTCCGGTATATCAGTTTCCAGCTTGCTTGCTATAGCCATCATTATTTCAAAGAAGAAACTAGTCAGGTATTCCTCGGAGGGCTTCACAGAGCCCGAGAATTGGCTTTTCGGAATCTTCCTCGCCTTTACAGTCCCCCTCCTACTTGTTGTAGAGCTTTTCGTTTTCCTGATAGAGGAAAGGGTTGCTTGGCTACCGCTCTACCTTATAGTTGCTATAGTTGTGTCGTTTGTCATTTTGCTGGCCGGGGTCAATATAGTCGCCGATCTATTATACTCGAGGGATGTTGCATCTTAAATTTGACTGGAGTTCAAGTTCTCTTTGCACTGGGAAAGGTACTGGCTGGCTAAGAATAATGTCAGATAGCCCCTGGAATATCTATGCCTCGAAAATGCTTTTCCACGCGAGTGAAGTTTTTATAGCCTACTTGAATATTCTGGTAGGAATATTCGCATGGAGCAAATTGTGCTTAGCGCGCACTAATAGAGGGCGCTGAGACGCTTGGTCCCAACGAGTTAGTATATCTCGCAAAGATGGTCAGCGAGACGAAAATCCCCACACAGAAGGCTCATGAATCAGGTGAACTTTTTTGGGATAACGAATGAAGAGCTCATTGCTACTGGCACGTTAAAGGCGAGATCAATGCTTGAGGAAATTGAGAGTAAAATTGAGAAAGCCCGGAGGATTTTAGAGTCACTTAACTATCACCTGGATGTCTCTGCTCAAGATCTTGTCGACTACATGTCTACTGATACCTACACAGAGGACAAGGTTAACTTGAGAGATGTTCTCGAAAACGAATATCTTCTGATACACGAGCTCGTTGAGATAAATGAGTGGAAGAAAAGGGATTTTAAAATTCACAGGAGGATAATTGTGGATTCTCCCAGAATACTAGTTTACACAACTCACTATATTGCACTCGAAAAGGAAATAGAATACGCACTGCAGAGAGGAGATTACGCCTGGGCAGAGGAGAGGATCAAAAGTCAATTAGAAGACCCATATATGCCGGAAGAATTTAAACCACAAGCCAAGCTAATTCTTGAAAAGTTCATTAAAATCCTAGAGAGCAAGGAGAAACCACTCGATCCCTGAACCTCTGTCCTCAGGCTTTGAGGCCTGAGCCCATCTGAGCGTAAAGAAGAGTTTCTCCGTTAGGGGTTTTCCAGGAACACTTTCCCGTTTTTAGCGTCCAAGACGACTTTAAACTCGTTGAGCAATTGTCTTCCTATGATGTTTTTCTTAACGAAGACAGCTGTATAAATTTCCACGGGGACGCTTGTCTTCCCGAGTTCAACTATTCCCCTAGAGACACGAAGCTCTACCCTGTAACCCCCAGCTATGAGTCCCACGACATTCTCTGTGCTCTCATAAAGGTGTAAACCAAGGGAAAGATAGTTCTCAGGCGTTAGTAGGAGCGGCCCAGAAAATCCCGTATCCAGCTTGGCTTCAACCACTATATGTTTCCTTCTCGTAGGCGGAAAAATTTTTAGTGGAACGACTGGGACTGGGGGATTCTCGAGATCGCTGTAGTAGCCCTCTATAACTCTACGAGGCTCCACCCCAGCTCTACCTCTTTCTTTTCCCTGGGCTCTATTTTCTCTATAATCCCTTGTTTTGCGCTTGCACCTTCAACTGCTTGAGCCGCCTCTTCGAGAGTTTCATATATACCTAGGATCCTGCCCCTTGCAACAGCAACGTATTTGCCCCTATAATCCCTAACCAGCTCATCATATTTCTCCTGAAGAGCTTTACGATTTAGCTCAGCCTCGGCCTCGATCTCACTGAATTTTTCTAGAACTTCTGGTCTGATCGATAGCCAGATTTTTAAAGCCTCCTGAAAAGCATCACTGACACGTATACCCCTTAGAGAAGCCACAGCCTTTACTCGCCTATAGAGCTCCTCGCTTAAACCACGAATCCCGATTGTCTTCACACTTATGTTAACTTGTTAACTTGTTAAAAAAGTTTACTATAATTAAAAAGCAACATTGATAGCGCGCGTCTTATCCATTATATATGAGAGTTCCAATAAGTGAACCACGTTAAACGAGAATCATGGAAAAAGGTTTCTTGGGTATCAGTTTAGAGGAGATATTGTTGCCGCTTGTCCAAATGTTTTCCTAATTTCTTCGATGAGGAACTTTTCCACCTTATCGACAATACCGCTTGCCTCTTCCTCGCTGCTGGAAGAAGCATATACGTGTATCTCTACAACTGGCACCCCATCCTCGAGACCGCGCGGGTGGCTCTTTACGTATGCCTTTTCGTCGATTTTAAGTGCTCTCCTAAGTATTTGTGTGAGGTCTGCCTCTGGGACACCCTTTACCCTAATCATTTTTTCCCTATAGAAGTACGGTCTCCCCCTTGACTTGAGGATTGGCTCGACGTGGTCTTTAAATATTGCTTCCATTTCTGCTGGTACCCCTGGAAGAACAATGATCAGGCGTGAATCTGTCTCGACCATGATCCCGGGAGCCGTCCCCACGGGGTTTGGCAGGGGTCTAGCGCCCTTGGGTAGCTTTGCCATTTTTTCGCGTTCAGGGGTGAGGGGGTAGCCCCGCTTAGCGTATTTTTCCTTGAGCATTTCGAGCGCCTCGGGGTTTGTCTCGAGCTCCCTGTTTAGCGCCTTTGCTAGGGCTATGTTTGTAATGTCGTCTGGTGTGGGTCCCAATCCGCCCGTAGATATGACGAGGTCTGCCCTGGAAACAGCCCTCTGGAACTCCTCTACAATGTCGTCCATGTTGTCTGGCAGGACGATTATCCTCTCCACACAGTAGCCTAGGAGTGTTAGCCTCTGGGCGAGCCACGACGCATTCGTATTGGTGACTTTTCCAATTAAGAGCTCGTTTCCAATGGAGAGTATGTATGCCTTAGCCTTGCAGTCCATGTGGAGAATAGAAGTGTAGGGGGCGATAAACTTATTGTAGCAGGATGCCCAATTTTGTAGAGGGTCAGAGAAGTGGCTGTAACTGGTCTACAGGTAAGGTTTGCCGAGAAGGGCGACCTAAAACAGGCAAAAGAAATACTCGAAAAATCTTTTACTGGCTCCTATAGGTATTGGAGCGAGCTCCTCCTCGGCAGGCTAGACACTCTCGTTGCCATTATGGATGGGCGAGTCGTAGGTGTGGCCGAAATATATACAAAGGAGACTAAAACCCACGGGAAGATAGGCGTAATAAGCTTTATAGCCGTAGACCCCGGCTACAGGGGCAGGGGCATAGGTAAAAATCTTGTAGCAGAGGCAGAAAAGATATTCAGGGAACATGGCTGTAGATATTCTGCGGCCAGCACCAGGCAAGACAATATGGCCTCGATAAGGATGTTCACGAAAATGGGCTATGCACTGTATAGGCGGGGAGAAAAAGAATTCGAGGAGCTTGAGGGGCCGCTCTATGCTTACGAGGACGATATAATCCTTGTCAAGAAGCTAGGATAGAATTGGCCCATTGAAATTCCCAAAAACACTATAAATGGCCCGCAAAAAATTAAATCGTAAAGCCCCTTATGAATATATGGCTTACAGAGACGTTGCCGCGTTCCTCGTCATCTCGTTTGGGCTCGCATCCCTGGCTGATGTATTCGTATTCACGATTTCGCAAAATGTGCCATCTCCCCTTGTTCTGTCACAGGTAGCTCTTTTGTGGGGCCTCTTCAGGATGTATACCCCCACTGTCGGTGCGGCTGTAGCCTTACGGATGTCCGGGAAGAGTATATCTGGAGAATTTAAAAGCTGTCTTAACGTGAGGGAAAAAGCTGTCTACTGGTATTTTCTGGCACCCTTAATAGTTTACATGGCACTAGGAATCTACTTTCTCCTAGGCCTAGCCTTCAACGTCATCGACCTAGAAAAGCCTGTCAGGATAATAGCGGAACAGGGAAAAATGTCCATAGAAGTCGCCAGAGTACTCCTGCTTGTACAGCTTGTCTCCGCTTACCTGGTAGCCCTAACCATCAATGCTTTCTATGCCTTGGGCGAAGAGATAGGGTGGCGAGGCTACCTCTATAAGCGGCTAGGCTCTGCTCCAAGCCTGAAGAACAGCTTTATCATCGGGACCGTCTGGGGACTGTGGCATGCAACGGCTATAGGGCTTCTGGGACACAACTATCCAAACTTGAAGTGGCTCGGTGTTCCAATTTTCGTGGCGTTTTGTATACCTCTCACATTTATAATGCTAATCTTAGTATTCAGGACTGGGAGCATACTTCCCTCAGTCTCTCTGCATGGAGCTCTAAACGCGCTTTGGGCATTAACAATTTTGGCGAATAATTTAGGGGATGCTACTGGAGAACTTCTGGGTGGGAATGGCCTATTGGGAATACTCTCTTTAGTAGTTGTGGCCCCAATTGCGAAGATTTTTCTGGGTACAAGGGTCTACGTAAAATAGCTAAGACTTTCTTTCCGAAAAATAGACATGAGACACAATGGCTATTGCTTCGCCTTGATCTCTGGAGTTCTTATCAGCTTTAATTGTGTCTCGTTACTTGCGAGTGGACACATTGGATCCGAGGCGAATAGGTCTCCTGTTAGTGCAAGGGTTCTAGCTCTGCAACCCCCACACACGTCCCTGTTCTTACAGGTTGCACATGGACCCCTAAGATTACTTCTGTCTCTGAGAGCCCTGAATACTGGGCTGTTTCTCCATATTTCGAGTGCTGATTGTTCCCGCAGGTTTCCAGCTTTTATGGGGACGAATGCGCATGGCCAGACGTCGCCGTTGGGCTTTATGTAGAACATCCCGCTGCCAGCGCTACATCCCTTAAAGAATGGGGAATAGATTTTGAACATTGGAGAATCTTTAAGGAGATAGGCGAAGTATTCGGGCAGACCTACTGGCACGATTACAGGCTTTACTTCTCGCTGTATTTTCTTTACTCTTTCCATGACCTGCAGGAATTCTTCACGGGTTAATAGCAAGTTCTTTAATTCTTCTCCCCTTCCAAACGGCAACAGCTGGTAGAGAAACACGACATAGGCCCCAAGCCTGTCAGAAAGCCGCATTAAGTCCTCTAATTGGTCGAGGTTCAGCTTGGAGAGTGTGACATTTATGTGGATATATAGACCTTCGCTAGCCGCGTTCTTTATTCCCTCTATGGCGCGTTGAAAAGCCCCAGGCACGCCTCGGTACTCGTCGTGTTGCTTCGGCTTTACAAAATCTATGCTCGCAGCTATACCCTCAACTCCATGTTCCCGCAATTTCTTTGCAACGCTCTTTGTGATTAGAGTCGCATTTGTAGCTAATACAACACTGAAGCCGAGACTCTTAGCGTAAGAGATAAGCTCGTAAATGTCTGGCCTAACTAGTGGTTCTCCACCAGTAAAGACAAGTACGCGGAACTCAGGCACCTCGGCAAGCTTCCTTATTACTTCTTTAGCTCCTTCAGTGTCTAGCTCGTCTGGGTATGGTTTACCCCCTCTGGCGTGGCAGTGCTTACACCTAAGATTACAGGAGGCAGTAACCTCGTACACTGGATGTATAGGCATCCCGAAACAGCCAAAGCCAATAGCCCCTGCGGCAGTGCGCAACAGTAGTCCGGCCTTTGGAAGCCACCTGTCCAATCCAGGCCAGCCGGTTAACTCTTTAAATGCAAGTAGACTGCCTACCTGTCTCAAAACTAACGTAGGAGGAATATAGAAAGGTAAAACATGGGGAGCGCGTTCTGGCACTAAATCCACCTGGCTATAATGAATCCAAGTGATAGGAGAAGAGTTGTGAGAACAAAAACCAAAATAGTGTTTTTCATGGACGGGACGAGGCCTTGAGGATTATCAATATTTTTTACGGCATTCCTAGTAGCTTGTATCGCTATGGGAAGCGTAACCACGGAGAACAGTGTATATAGAGGAAACATTCTAAGAACGACACCGGCAATAACGGTTGCATATGCCAAAGTGAAAAACCATGGATATACGAGGACGGCCTTCTTCTTTCCCAGCCTAACGATCATGTTTCTTTTACCCACAGTTTTGTCGGCTTCATAGTCTGGAAACTCGTTTATCCAAATGACCGCCGTGATCAGGAAGCCTGGTACCAGAGATGCGAGAAGTGCCACTGTGTCTAAGCGGCCTGTCTGGACAAGGAAGCTGCCAAGCGTAATGAATGGGCCATAGCTAAGCCCTATCATTGCTTCGCCTATTCCTCGATACGCAAAAGCAAAAGGAGGAGCCGTGTAGCCTAGAGCAGCTATCATTCCCAAGATTGTTAAAACTAGAACCAGTGGTCCGCGGAGCCAGGTTAGGTACAGGCCTATTGTAACCGTGACCAGAGATGCGAAGAGCCCAGCGTCAAAAACTTTTTCGGGATTCAGCAGGCCTGAGGGGAGAACCCTGCTACCAGAGTTGAAAGGAGTGACATGTTCATCTTTGACAACAAGATCAACTCCGCTTTTAAAGTCAAAGTATTCATTGAAAGTATAGCTTCCAATCATTGCAGTAACTATGCCGAAGAGTGTCAGCAAAAATAGGTCGGGACTCAATAGGCCCTCAACATAGTATGCAACTGAAAAACCGAGAATCACAGGTGGTATGCCGGCTGCAAAGAACTTGACACGAATAACGTTCATCCATGCAAGTATTTTTTCCAAGCTGTTATCCCTCATAGTGAATACGCTTTTCTTTTTTCATGAATGCTATAAATTTTATCTCAAGCTACCCTTAGCGATTTTTAGCACTATAAAGTTATCAACAATGTGTGTCCTATGTCAGCGAGCTTTTCGTGGAGATTCCTTATCCTATGGATGGTCTGTTTGGAATGAAACCTGAAAGAAAGAAGAGGTTCTGAACATTAAATGCTTACAACAAGTTGCCCACCGCGGAGGCTTGCAACGACATAGAACTTCTTTATGCCGGTCTTAGCCGTGAACTCTGTCCACTTGTCTGTGTAGGCCAATACAACTAGGCCCCCCACGGGAATAGCTTTTGCCTGCTCAGCTATGCTATATAGGGCCGACAAAGACTCAAAGTTTTTAGCTGTGCCCTTAACGAAGAGTACCCTTGAGTCCCTCTTTATAGCCTCCTTGGGGACATGTAGGTAGACATACTCCTCTCTCTCAGAGGAGTTGTAGGGAGCGGAGAAAAACTTGCCCCAGCTTGTCCACGCATGCTCAGTAGCTACACAAGCGTCTGCCGAGAGCCACTCTGCCAAAACAACTGCGAGGGCACTATTCTTTTCCCCAGCCGTCATGACTAGATTGACCTCGTCGTCCTTAAAATGCTTCCATGCAAGATAGCCCACAAGGTTCAATATCTTCGGGTTAAAGAGGAGGCGCCACTCCTCAGCTACCCCTGTCTCCCTGGAAAGGGCCTGCTTCAGGGCCTTCTCGATGAGCCTGTTTTCACGGATAGCGTCAAGTATTTTTTTCGCTGTCTGCCTCTCGGGAAACTGGGAAAAAGTAGTGTACCTCCAGAGAAGCTGGCTGGGCATGTCCAGGATCTCCTCGAGCTCTTTGAAGGTATAGACCTCCTTCAAGCTGTTCAAGAGCTTTGCAACTATATACGAGCTCTCCTCGGCTTCGCCTATACTCATACACTACAATCTTGTTTTGTCTCACCTGGGTATTAAGTTTAATGTCATAAATGTTCCAAGCACTATTTAGTCTCAATCTTGCCCTGAAACTCAAGAAGTCCAAAATATATTTTTTGAGTTACATAAGGGTATTAATATTGGATATATCGACTTAGGGGCTGTGACAATGAAGAAGATCGAACGTCCAAGCGTAAGGATAAGCCTCTTAGCGATGTTCTCGGTTCTATTGTTTCTCTCGTCGATACTAAGCAAAATAACGGTTACCTATGGAGCCATAGTCTTCAACTTTGTATTACTTATAGGCGTGTTGGTTCTAAAACTTCCATACTCTGGCACTATTCTAACACTAATTACATCAATCCTTTATAGCTTCGTATCCCCTCTCGGACCCCTTATGCTTGGAACCTTTCTACTAAAAGGCGTTACACTTGACATCTTTTTCGTCGTATTCAAGGTTTACCGAGACGCTTACAACAAAAAATACAACATACCAGTAATTGTGACCGCAATCGTTCTCTCTGGGATTTTCGCAGGTCTATACCATTACTTTTTTCATCGTGGTTTTCCTACACCGCCTAGTCGACTTCGGGGCCTTTATTGTATCGACCATTTTCCTGGTGTCAATAATTTCGAACATCATTGTAGGCTACATTGTTCCTAAATATGTTATGCCTCGTATAGACAAGAGCCTGGTCTAAATGGTTCACCTTGTTTCTCTCTTAAGGAACAAGGAACTTCCAGGTGAAAGGGTATACCACGAGGCCTACGCCAAGAGTAAGATAGGCGTCGTTTTCTGGATAATAACCGAAAGGTGCAACCTAAAATGCATACACTGCTATAGAAACGCTGGGATAGAGGGCCAGGAAGGTCCACCAATAGAGAAGGCCCACCAAATAATTGAGAAGATAAACACGTTGGGCAGAACCCTTATCTTTGTTTCTGGAGGAGAACCATTAATATATCCATACATCTTCGACGTACTAGTAGAGCTAAAAAGAAACGGGCACCGCGTCATCTTGTCTACAAACGGCACACTCATCAACGAAGAAGTCGCTAAAAAACTCCAGGACATAGGCGTTGATTACGTAGCTATTCCTATGTACGGTGAGGAGGAATTCCACGACTATATTACTGGTATAAAAGGGTCATATAGGAAAGTCGTGAATACAATAAGTCTGCTCAGGGATTCGAATGTAAACTTAGGGCTCAAGGTAACCGTAATGAAGAGTACTCTCCCGCATATCGACTACATATTTGATTTTGCAGTAAAAAACAACGTCAAACTGCTGTATCTCTGCGATTTCCTTCCAAAGGGTAGAGGAACAAATTTATCACGGGAAATCCCCACAAAGGAAGACTGGCGTAGCATGCTCATCAGGCTCACACGAAAGGTTCTAGACAACGGCTACGACATTGAGCTAGACATTGGCCTGCACCCCTCTGCAGGTGTATATGTCCTACGCGAGCTTGGTGCAGAAAAAATCCTCGACTCTCTGGCGAAGTCCAATAGAAGGTTTGCTAGCGAGGGCAGAGGCTCTGTTACCATTTCTCCTAACGGGGACGTTTCGATCTCTGAATTCCTAACCAATATAAAAATTGGTAACATTTTCCAAAATACATGGGAAGAAATACTAAGCCATCCCCTCTACAGGGCTGTAGGCGACTCTAGCAACTTAAAGGGCAGATGTGGTCAGTGCCCCTACAAACATGTTTGCGGTGGATCTAGGGTTAAAGCATACTACTATAAGGGTGACCTGCTAGAAGAAGACCCATCCTGTCTAATAAATTAAACTAAAAGTGAGCGAAAGAATTGATAAAAGGTGAAGTCTCGTGCTGAACTACGATGAGCGTCCGATCCTCGTTTTCTGGGAAACGACGAAAGCATGTCCCCTGAAGTGCAAGCACTGCAGGGCAGAGGCTGATCCATACAGAGCTCCAGACGAGCTAACGACAACTGAAGGCTTCAAGTTCATGGAGGAGCTTGCTACACTGCATCCTCCCCCAGTCCTAATACTTTCGGGCGGAGACCCGTTAATTAGGGAAGACATCTGGGAGCTTGTAGACAAGGCTAACGACGTAGGTATCCCTGTAGGACTGTCACCTGCCCCAACAGAAAAAGTACTAGAAAACAAAAAGGAGCTAACGAAAGTCAAGTCGGTCTCGATAAGTCTCGACGGGATTGAAAGCCACGACGTCATAAGGGGGGAGGGGAACTTTGACCTAGTATTAAAAATCATCAAGGAGCTCGCGTGGCACAAAGGCTTCCAGGTTAACACCCTCGTGGCAAGGGAGAATGTTTACGAGCTTCCAAGGGTTTTAGACCTCTTGCTCCAGCACGGAGTAAAAACATGGGAAGTCTTCTTCCTCATAAAAACTGGAAGAGGAGTAGAGATGAACGACCTTGCCCCCAAGGAAATGGAAGATGTCCTCACGTTCCTCTACGAGGTTTCCGGAGAGATAAATATACGCACAGTTGAAGCTCCATTTATCAGAAGAATAGCATTAAAAGGGCCAGTCGCTAGAGGCGAGCTTTACCAAAAGCTTGTATCCCTGCATCCACCTAAAGGTAGCCCCAAGTTTAGAGTGACAGATACAAGAGACGGAAAAGGTATAATCTTTGTTTCACGCAACGGGTATGTGTTCCCAAGCGGTTTTCTCCCCTATCCTCTTGGAAATATAAGAAAAGAAAGCTTTCTAAAAATATACAGAGAGAACGCCGTCCTGAAGAAGATAAGAAAAGCAGAATTCAAGGGAAAATGCGGCGTATGCCCCTATAGAGATGTATGCGGTGGGTCGAGATCAAGAGCCTTTGCGTATACTGGCGATCCCCTCGAAAGCGATCCGGCCTGTCCCTATATTCCAACCGAGAAAAACTCTCAAGTTAACCCTTAGATGCCAAGACCCGGGGCTTCTTTACCAGCAGATAGAGTCACACTCTATCTATCTATTTGCTTCTATCTTTTCGCTTGATTCGTCGAGCAATGACATTATCTCCCTCTTCGCTTCTTCCTGTAGCTTTCTAATGTTCTCGAGGGTTGAGTTAATTTTTTCCAGCCAGTCTTTGCTGGCCTCTATCCCACGGTGGACAAAGAAAGCAATAGCCTCATTCCTACTCCTAAATATGCCGGCCTCTACGAGCGAATCAATTACCTTAAGGTCGGCCTCAGGGAGCCTGACACTCGAAATAACCACAGATGGAGTTCTGGGCCTAAGAGAACCTGGAGGGGCTTCTAGAGACTTTTCAGCTGTGATTTCCTTTCTCATTTCTCGTAATGTTGTCTTCCAACTCTCTTTAACTTTCTCCTTCAAATCTTCCAGCCTATCAGAAAGATCCTCCACAAGGTCTTCAGCGGTCTCCATCAACTCATCAACCATGTCATCTAGGTCTTCGATTAACTCTTCAGCCTCTTCCTGCGGCAATTCTCGGGCTTCAGTTTTTGCACTAGAAAATACAGCCTTAATCTCACGTTTGAATACGGAGTAATAGGTTTTCAGCTCCCTTCGGAGAGCAGTAATCCTAGCGAATAGCTCTGATGGCTCCTGGATGCTTCGCGTCTCTAGTTCTCTCTCAATTTTTTCTAATTCTTGCTCAATGACCTGTATCTTTGCCTTGAAGTCTTCGAGAGACTTCTCTAGTGCATTTCTCCAAGTCTCCTCTTTAATCATATATAATGTATTGATACATTACAAATTTAAACTTTTTCATGAAGAACAATTAAAGAAAACAATACGTGGCAAAAACAGAAAAGCTATATTTTCGTATCACCCTTATTGTCTCGTATATCCAGCGTATACAATTCATTGTTAGCTAGCCTTTTTTGGCCTTCTCCTTGCGCGTGCAAATATTGATAAGGATCTAAAAAGACTTATTTAGTGAAAAGCCATGATGGAAGTTGAAACCTTTTACCTCCTGCTTCACCCTAGGCCGGCATACCTCATTGGAAGCGGAAAGGTAGGCGAAAAAGTCAACTTTATGGCCGCTAGCTGGGTCTCGCCTGTGAGCGAGGAGCCTCCACTGGTGGGGGTAGCCATTGACGTCAATAGCTATACAAGGGAGCTTATCGACACGTATGGAGAATTCACTGTGAACGTTCTGCCTTTGCAGTCGCTCGAGAAGCTCTACTACGCGGGGACTGTCTCTGGTAGAAGCGTGGACAAGACAAAGGTTATCGGCTACAGGAGGGGAGAAAAAGTTGATGCCCCCGTTGCAGAGGAAGCTATCGGTGTGGTTGAGTGCCGTGTATACACCAGCATAAAGACGGAAGACGTGGTTTTCTACCTTGGCAAGGTTCTCTCTGCCAAGGCTGACGAGCGCTTTTTCGGGAAGAGGAGTGGATGGGATCTGAAAAAGACTAATTTGCCGTTACACAATTGGGGCGCAGGCTTTTATGAGGTTGGCCGGCTACATATAATTCGGAAAGGTGGCCCCTAGCTCTGGGGCTTTACTCCGAGGTTTATGACTTCTATTTCTATAACTGGAACGCTTTTTTCCTCTTTTAATTCGCCTACCTCAGTAGAATATATCTTTATCTTGCCGTAGCCAATCTTGTCCCCCGTCAGGCGCCTAACGCTCTCGGTTACATATACTGCTTTCGAGATGTTTCTCCCGTGGGCCTTAACGATTACTCTCTGTGCGCCCTTTCCAAGCATGTTTATAAGCTCAAGAGTATAGGATCCCTCAGGCTTTTCCCCAACAACTATCTCTTGTATCACTTGGCTCATTATGTTAATATTGCTTTGGTATAATAAAAATTTTCTTATTTCCTCAACAGAACAACGAATAGACCTCCAGGAGTCTTCTCTGTCCGGACAACGCCCATTGATTCAAGCCTTTTTATCCTCCTGAGGGCAGTTGTAGACGGCAAGCCTAGGGCTTCACGTATCTCCTTTAGATAGGCCTTCCCGCCCATGGACTTCAAGTAATCGATGATTGCCTGGTCCTCTTCAACTAGTGTCTCGGGGGCCTTTTTGTTTCTCCCAGTAAGCAAAAAGCCCAAAATAATTACGGCCAGCGCTGGGGCTAGTACAAGGATCCAGAGAGTATAGTCTTCTTTTGGAGGAACATTTGTAGGTGTCGTCGCTTGTGATGGTGCAGGCGGCTTTCCTTCGCCCGGTAGCCCGGTCTCAGCCAGCTCGAGCTGTAGACTTGTTGAAAGGTTTCCGAAGCCGAGGTACCCATAGCCCGGCTTGTAGGAGATCTCGTCTGGGGTTGGATATATGCCTAGAACGGTATATGTCTGGCTAATGTAGATGTTAAGTTTTTGGTTGATTGATTGCAAGGTGAGAGAAATGGTTAGAAACATTTCCTAGGTCACACGTGAAAGTTACGTTTACGTTGGTATTGGGGTCCCCATATATTTGTAGAGTTGAACCGCTAAGCGTGTATGACGGGACACCTTTCTCGGGGTAAACGGCAACAGTCGGGACACTACAGGGGAGATTTACCTCCGCCACTCCCTCGCTGGAGAGAGGCAAGAAAATAAAGCCCCTTAGGACCCCACCCTCCTCTATGTAAAGTGTTTCTACGGGCTGTCCAGAAACCAATACTAGTCCTATAGCTAGATAGATCAGTAAAGCTCCCCATATGAGGCGGATAGTTTTTCACTCATTGTTTCCTTATATTTGGCCCTAGAAAATAAAGTTTTTTATTGCCGAGAGTGCCTAGGCGAGTCCCGGATACATGTATTTTTTGCCCCGAGCTTTTTTGATGTGGTCCCACTCGTGCAGAATCTTTACAGCCTCGTTTGCAACCCTAATTGCCATCTCCACGCCTGCGTTCTCTACAAGCTCGTTTTTTATCCTATTTGCGACGGCCGCCAGGACAGCTCCAGCCCTAGCCCCATATATGTTTGAGAGGGTAAACAGGGTTGAAGCCTCCATCTCGAAACTCAGCACCCCGGCTTTCTGCAGGTCTGGGATGAGGTCACGCATCCAGCTCTGCTCGTACTGCCTGTATCCTGGACGCGCCTGGCCCGTGTAAAAGGAGTCGGTCGACGCGACTATGCCAACGTGGTACCTGGCTCCGAGGGACTCTGCGGCCTGGATAAGCGCGGAGACCACCTCGAAGTGCGCGAATGCCGGGTACTCGACCCTCACGTACTGCTTGCTTGTGCCGTCGAGCCTCACAGCGCCAGTAGCAATGATTATGTCTCCCACCTCGATGTCTGGCTGTATCGCGCCAGTCGTCCCGACCCTTAAAAAGGTCGAGGCCCCAACCCTTAGTAGCTCCTCCACAGCGATTGCGGCAGCGGGCCCGCCGATGCCTGTTGACGTGCATGAGACGGGGACGCCCTTATATCTGCCTGTATATGTGACGTATTCGCGGTGTCGGGCTACTTCCCTTTGTTCATCCCAGAAGCTAGCTATCCACGGCACTCTCTCAGGGTCTCCTGGCAAAAGAACAAACTCTGCAACGTCTCCGGGCTTGCACCTTATATGGTACTGGAGCCCCTCCTCGGTGGATCCCTGTGATGCTGAGAATCTCTTCACGGTGCCTTTAATTGACATGGAAATTTCATAAATTAAGAAAATTTAAAAAATAAAAATATTTTTTTATCCGAGCTGTTCTCTCCAAGCCTTTACATCTGACTCTGTCTGTGGGAGAGGTACCTGTACTTTGCCTTCACGTATCTGTGCCTCTAGCTCGCTTACCGCCTGCCATACCCACTGTGGTACAGAGTCCCTCATTGCCTTTACCTTGGCCCTGATCTGTTCTGGATCCATGGGTAAGACTTTCTTGCCTACGTATTGTTCAGCCGCCTGTCCCATTTTTATGAATTCATCTAGGTCGTTGAGTGTACTGACGGATATACCCTCCATTGATTCGCCGTCCACTTTTGTTCCGATTCCTAGGAGAAGAATCCCGTTGTTTTTCACAGCTATGTCCTTGAATTTGCCCTTCTGCACTAGGTAGGCAGCGTAATATACTCCTTTGTCGACCCTCTTCATCATGCTTGCAATCACGAAGCCTGGGTTTATCCAGTCTTGGTCAGCGTCTACCCCTATCCAGAATGGTGGACCCATGTTGAGGCCTCTGGCCTTGGCTACTTCGTCTAGTGCCTGGTTTATGCCGAGCCCAAGTGGGCCTGCGACGTTGTATACAGCGACGGCTTTTTTGGCATACATTGCTTTTGCGGCTTCGTAGCCCTTCGTGATGTCGCTAAAGGTTCCCGTGTAGGTCCAGAGGACTCTCTCTTTAACAGGTTGGGCCAATATGTTGTCTGGGTTCTTGATTTTTGACGCATACTGGTCTGGGAACTTCTGCTTGTACCATTCTATGGCCCAGTTGCATCCCCACTTGTAGCCTATCTCGAACTTCCAGAGAACTGGTATCTCAATTCCTAGAACCATTCCTACGTGTGGATAGTCATAGTTGACGGCTAGGAGGCATGCAAGTGCACCTACGAGCGCGCTTCCCTTGTGCTCCTCAAACTTTATGTCGATGAGGTTTGGCAAGGGGTACTTGTCAGGATACTTCTGTTTAACTACGTCTTGGGCATATGTATCGATGCCTGCAAAATACTTGTCGGGATACTTTACTGCTACCTGGGCTAGGGCCTCGCTAAGCAGGAAGCCTACGCCCACAATTAGCTTAGTGTTCGGGTCCTTTGCGGCTGTCTCAAGGTTAGGTATGTAGTCAGCCTCTGTCTTGCTGACTAGCTCCATAACGTCCCATCCAAAGTCGCGGGCAGCCTCTTCTGCGCCTTTGAAGCCCATGTCGTTGAAGCTTAGGTCTCCCCTGCCACCGATGTCTGAGACTACAGCTATTTTAGGCTTAGCAGTGACTCCGGCTGGTCTCTGGGTCAAAATATAAGCAACGAGGCCGGCGACGACAATGATTGCGAGAATAATTATTGCATAAATTGTCTTTATGCCGTTTCTTTTCTTCATACAGAAATAATAATGTTTAATAAACTTTATAAAATTTACGCAGAAGTTTTTTACTCTTTCTTATAGGGTACCCCAAGCGCTCTCGGGAATCTCCGCTTCCCTATCATCACTGCAACAACGACAAGTGTAACAATGTATGGTATCATAAATACAAAGTAATATGGAATGGCCTCCTTTATCCCCGGCGTGACAGCAAAAGTATAGGCTACTGCCTCTGAGAACCCGAAGAGAAATGCGAAGCCTGTGGCTAGAATTGGGTCTAAACCGCTTGCCACGACACACGCCAAGGCAATGAAGCCTCTTCCAGCCGAGATCTCCTTGACAACTCCCTTGAACCATACAAGAGACATGAAGGCGCCTCCCAGACCGGCGAGGAGACCGCCAATTGTGGCTGTCAGTATCCTAACCCTATACACGTCTATTCCCGCAGCATCGATTGCCTCAGGGCTCTCGCCTGCGGCCCTTATCCAGAGGCCTAGGGCTGTTTTCTGCAACAGCCAGTTGAATACGAATGTGAGAAGCAAGGCCAGGATAGTTAGCTCGCTGAACACAAAGTAAAAGTTCCCTAGAGGTACATTCCACAGCTGTACGAGTACCTCTTTTGGAGGTACACGTATGCCGGGCATGTGCCAGACTGCCATTAGGAAGTAAGGGACGAAACCATACGCGAAAATGTTGATTCCCATGCTTGCAACTACTTGGTCGGCTCTTCCGTATGTGCTTAATACTCCATGTATAAATCCAATAAGTGCACCTGCCAAGGCGCCGAAAAGCAACCCTATGTAGCCGTTTCCAGCCAGCTCGGCTCCGTATACCCCAAGTGCGGCGCTGATTAGGAGTATACCGTCTAGCCCTATGTTTGTTATGCCTGCTTTTTCGTTGATGACCTCGCCTATGGCTGCTAATGCCAGTGGAGTCATTGCTAGGAGCGCTGTGTCAATTATTTTCAAGGAGCTTATCCCGGCGTACTCAAGTAAAAAGAGGAATGCAACGAAGACAACAATTGTTATGACAAGATTTTTCTTTATCATAGCGTCACCCCTGGAGGATTCTGGAAAGCCTCTTTGATAGCTCGGGTATGGACAAAGCTATTACAATCAGCCCTATAATTGCCCTGCTAAGCTCCGAGGAAACACCAGAGTATGGCTCCATTAGTCTGCTCCCATTCCATAGTCCACCAATAAATATCCCTGACAAGATGATTGCTAGTGGATGGTTCCTGCCAATTAGAGCTACACCCATACCGTCAAAGCCGACATTCATTATGTTTCCAAGGGTCCCGTAGAGCGCCCACACGGGCGGCCTCCCAGTGATTACAAGTCCACCTGCCAAGCCGCTGAGGGCTCCAGAGAGTAGAAAAGATGTTATCACGATATTTTTGTAGTTTATACCGGAATATTTAGCTGCGTCAATATTTGAGCCAGTGATTCTTATCTCGAAGCCGAGCCTCGTTAACGTTAGGAGGAGGTGCATCAAGATAGCAGCAGATATAGATACTAGGATTGCGGTTGTTAGGACGGCTGACCCGGGAACAACGCTGAACCTCGCGTTTTCTACTACTGATAGAGACATCTCTGGGCGGGATGGGTTTACGAGTGGGCCCCTTACAAGAAACATTACGAAGTTGTATGCTATCCAGTTAAACATTATTGTGGAGATTACTTCGTGGACTCCTCTATAAGCCTTGAGCAGTGCAGGCGGCAGTGCCCAGGCAAGTCCAAGAAGCATAGATCCGGCCAGTGCCAATATTAGGGAGAAGGGTGACAGGATTGGGAGAAGCCTTGGAACGAGTCCGCCGAATATGATTGCTCCTATTGCTCCCATGTATGCTTGCCCCTCGACGCCGACGTTGAACATTCCTCCCTTAAAGCAGAGCCCAAATGCGATGCCGGTAAGCATGAGTGGTGTAGCATATCCAAGTGTGTCTAGAATGCTTTCTAGGCTTCCGAAGCCGCCATAAAAGAGCCAGTAAAACGCCTTGATAGGGTCGTAGCCGTAGGACAGTATGAGTATCGAGGATGCCAATAGCCCGGCGAGGAGTGCTATTAATGTCTCGGCCACACCACGAACCTCAAGGTTGAACTTCTGCATATTGTACGCCCTATTATTTCTCTCTAATAATTAAAAAGATTTCTACAGAAAGAATAAATATTCGGGAAACAATGCTACTAGCAATGAAGGAGCCCTATGTTGTGATGAAGGACATACACAAGACATACCCCGATGGAACAGTTGCGCTTAGGGGTGTCGACTTAGAGATTTACCCCGGAGAAATATTGGGACTTCTCGGTGAAAACGGTGCCGGCAAGTCCACACTAATGAAGATTCTGTCGGGCTTCATTAAGCCCACTAAGGGAGAAATCTATGTAGAAGGAAAACGTGTAAAGTTCTCCTCTTCGAGAGACGCCCTGGCCAGAGGCATAGCGATGGTTCACCAGGTATTTACACTTGTCCCAAACATGACTGCACTGGAAAACATAATCCTAGGAATCGGAAAAGGTTCCGAAGGCGTTCTCCAGGCGTTAACACCTCTAGATTTTGACTCTGGCAGGCGACAAATAGAGGAGCTCACGAGTAAGCTAGGCCTAAAGATACCCCTTGACACTCCCGTGGAAAGCTTGTCGCTTGGAGAAAGACAAAGAATAGAAATCATAAAGGCGTTAAGCAGGGGTACAAAGGTTCTCATACTCGACGAGCCCACAACTTTCCTGACGCCGATGGAGGTCTCAGAGTTATTCAACTTTGTTAGGAGGTTTAAGGAGCAAGGCGGCTCCGTCGTATTCATAACTCACAAGATAAAAGAGGCTCTCGAGATAACCGATAGAATAGTTGTGCTGAGGAAAGGAGCCGTTGCTGGACAACTTAAAACAGGAGATGCTACTCCTGAAAAACTTGCCGAGCTAATGGTTGGGAAAGAAGTAGACCTAGAAGCGTTGACACATCTTGAGCGCAGGACCATTACAGGAGAGACCATTCTCAAAGTCGAAGAGTTATGGGTAAACAACGACGTGGGGGTTCCAGCGGTTAAAGGGGTCTCTTTCGAGGTAAGGGCCGGCGAAGTCTTTGGCATTGCTGGGGTAGAGGGAAACGGGCAAAACGAGTTGATCGAGGCTGTCACAGGCTTGAGGAAGATTGAAAAGGGCAAAGTATACCTAAATGGCAGAGAGGTAACAAACAGGTCCGTTATAGAGATGTACAAGAGTGGGCTCTCCCATATCCCGGGAGACAGGGAGAGATACGGGTTGATACTTGACTTCACGGTCATGGAGAATAGTATTATTGGCCGTCAGTGGGAGCCCTCTTTCCTAAAGGGGTCCCGCATAGACTGGGAGAAGGTAAGAAGGTATACCGAACACCTAGTAGCTAGGTTTAATGTCGTTGCTCCAAGAATTATTGCTCCAGCAAAGAGTCTAAGCGGCGGAAACAGGCAAAAGCTCCTCGTGGGGCGTGAGCTCAGTAGAGAGTCGTCCCTTATAGTGGCTGTCCACCCAACGAAGGGCCTGGATATAGCCTCCACTCTATATGTGAGGGAGCTCTTACTGGAAGCAAGAAATGCTGGCAAAGCAGTTTTACTTGTGTCAGCAGACTTGGAGGAAATACTCCAGTTGTCAGACAGAATAGCCGTGATGTACGAAGGCAAACTTGTAGCACAAGGAAAAACCAGTGACTTTACACTTGAGGAAATCGGAATGTTAATGGGAGGAGTTGCTCTTCAGAAGGCACCGAAGACAACCTAATTTTTGAAAATTCCCACGTGACAAATAAAGCTTTATAGGTTTGAGCCCTATATTTTCCACATGTCGCCCTGCATAGGCATCGCGGCTTCTAGCCTTGGCGTTGAACAAGGCAACAGGCTAGAGTCACAATATTTGGCCCCAGTGTTGCGAAAGTTAGATGGAGCCTTATACGAGGGTGTACTAACGTCAGGAGAAAACGCAAGGGAATGTCTGACAAGAGTTGTCCTCGTAGCTACGGGGGGAACAGAGGACACAATAATCTCGTTGGCCAAGAAGACAAAGCTCCTTTACCTGCTATACATCGAGGAGTACAACAGCCTGCCAGCAGTCATAGAGGCTGTTGGATACCTGAAAAACAATGGTAAAGATGTCTCTGTCGCAAAGCTGGAAGGTACCCAGCAGATCCAGGAATTATTGGAGAAACTTGGACGCATAGAAAA
>Ga0080004_1182357_pt1 | contig 22182 bp, 19 predicted proteins | sample WasSprMetagenome_FD_69207 | JGI IMG/M metagenome (GOLD analysis project Ga0080004, IMG submission 69207) | Sulfidic aquatic microbial communities from Washburn Spring, Yellowstone National Park, USA - WS (SPADES assembly) (version 2) | ecosystem: Environmental > Aquatic > Thermal springs > Hot...
ACTATAGGAAGAGTTTTTCAAGGGAAGACTACGACATCATCATAGATGAGATAAACACTAGACCATTCCTCACACCGAAATTCGCAAACAATGGAGAGAAGATAGTTGCCCTAATACATCAATTGGCAAGGGAATACTGGTTCTACGAAACGCCATTCCCAATAAGCTACATCGGCTACCACATCCTCGAAAATAGATGGCTGAAGAATTACGTAAACATACCCACAGTTACAGTCTCAGAAAGCACGAGGCAAGACCTACTAAATTTAGGATTTAAGAATGTTTCCATAGTTCCAGAAGGATTAAACTTCACACCATTAAGTGAAATCCCTGAGAAGGAAGGATATCCAGTCATCGCTTACGCTGGACGCTTGAAGAGGGCTAAGAGGCCAAACCATGCAATTAAAGCATTCAAAATCGTTAAAGAGAAGCTTCCAAACTCCGAACTCTGGATCATTGGAGAAGGCCCCTATAGGAGAGATTTGGAGAGGATGGCTGGGTATGGAGTCAAATTTTTCGGAGGACTATCGAATGAGGAGAGGAGGAGGCTTCTAGCTAGAGCATGGGTTCTGGTCAACCCAAGCGTGAGGGAGGGGTTTGGACTAAACGTTCTGGAGGCAAACGCCCTAGGCACACCATGCATCGCATATGATGTCGCAGGATTAAGGGATTCAATCATAGACGAGAAGACGGGATTACTCGTGAAGGAAAACGGGAACGTTGAGAAGCTTGCTGAAACAATTATCAGAGTTTTGGAGGATGAAGTTTTAAGGAAGAATCTAAGCGAGAATGCATTGGAATACTCCAAAAATTTCAGCTGGGACAAGACAGCTCAAGAATTCGAGAGAAACTTAGAGAAAGTATTTAATAATGATGATATCCAATATCAATAGTCTAAAGTGAAGACTATGGGCAGAATCTTGGTTACTGGTGGGGCTGGCTTCATAGGGTCTCATGTAGCGGAATACTATGCTAAGAGAGGGGAGGAAGTTGTGGTGCTGGATAATCTGTCGAGGACAGAAATCCTTGGGAAGGTTGTTGGAGACCCTCTCTACAACTGGAATTACCTCAAACAATATGGGAATGTGAAATTGGTTAAGGGTGATATCAGAAGCTTTGAGCAGGTTAGGGAGGCTGCAAGGGATGTTGATGCAATAATTCATGTTGCTGCGCAGGTTGCAGTGACAACCTCGATAGCGAATCCGAGGATTGACTTTGAAATAAATGCGCTAGGCACATTCAACATATTGGAGGCAGCTAGATTGGAGGATGCAAGCCTAATATTCACATCAACGAATAAAGTGTATGGGGAAAACGTGAACAAGATACCAGTCATAGAGAGGGAAACTAGGTACGAGTATGCAGACCCAAAATTTAGGGAGGGGATACCTGAAACGTTCCCAATAGACTTAACTGGGCACAGCCCATACGGATGCTCAAAGCTTGCAGCAGACATTTACGTCCAAGACTACGCACATACTTATGGCCTAAAAACGGGAGTCTTCAGGATGAGTTGCATCTATGGCGAAAGGCAGTTTGGAGTTGAAGATCAAGGATGGGTAAGTTGGCTTACAATAGCGACTCTAACTGGCAAGCCCATAACGATCTATGGTGATGGGAAGCAGGTTAGAGATGTATTATACGTGGAGGACTTGATAGATGCCTTCGACAAATTCCTAAACTCAAAATTGAAGCATGAAGTTTTCAACATTGGCGGAGGCCCAAAGAATACGCTATCACTACTTGAGCTCTTGGAAATGCTTAAGAGCATGAGTGGAGCAAATCCAAAGGTATCATTTGCAGAATGGAGGCCAGCGGACCAGAAAGTCTACATATCAAACATAAACAAGGCAAGAGTCCTCCTAAACTGGGAGCCGAAAACATCCCCTGAAGATGGAGTAAAGAGGCTAGTAAACTGGGTATCAAACAATATAAAGCTGTTTAAATGAGGATACTCCTCTTAGGCTCACATATGAACTACAACTTGGAACATTACGTCTACATGAACCTAGTCAAGCTGGGACATGAGGTCAAGTTTTACGGCTACAAGGAGAAGTTGGGCAGGCTTGCAAATCCCATTAGAATGGCGATCACGAGATCTAAACCTGTTAGAGACTTGGCAAATCTATTCTGGTTGAACAAGATAAACGATGAAATAAAAAGGATTGCTGAAGCATTTCACCCAGATTTAGTTCTATCGATAAAGGGTGAGGTTGTAAATCCGAAGACTATTGAATGGATTAAAGAGGAGTTGAGGGCAAAAACGGCTCTATGGTATCCCGACGACCCAAGATTCTTCAATAGCCTAGTAAAGTACATAGCGCCGAGCTACGATCACATATTCACAGCTTCGGAAAGGGCTATTGGTATGTATAGGGATATAGGATGCGGAAAAGTCCACTTTTTACCCTTCGCATGTGAACCAACAATGCATAAGAGGTTAAGCCCGTCCAGCGAAGAGAATAGTAATAGCAACTTAGATGTGGTTTTCGTTGGAACTTATACTCGAAGGAGAGGTAGGCTGATAAGGGCTTTGGAGAAGGCTGGAATAAAAGTCCAAATTTACGGTCCTTATTGGAGGTATTTCAAAAGGAGCAATAACGTTCACGATGGGGTTTACGGACCTGAAATGGTAAAGGTGTTTAACTCGGCCAAGATAGTTCTCAATATCCATGTGGAAGACGATTTACCCTACAAGGTTAACATGAGGACATTTGAGGCTACTGGATGTGGATCTTTCCTATTAACTGATTATGCGTATGGAATGGAGAAGTTGTTTAAAGTTGATGAGGAACTTGTAACTTATGATGATGCAGACGAACTAGTGAAATTGGTGAGGTATTATCTGAAGGATGAAGGAGGAAGAATGTTTATTAGTAAAAAAGCGCAGGAAAAAGCGTATGAAAAACATACATATAGGCAAAGAATTGCCTACTTACTCACTCTGATATAATAACTATGAAGTCAGTTTTATTTAATCAGGCCACTTCAATATTGAGAGTCTTTGGACTAAAGGAAACTATGCGGAGAACCTTTTACTACTCAGCTTCAAAGATATTCGGAGAAAAACTATATCAGAAACCCATCATCGACTGCATTATTAAACATGCTGAAAGTTACCACACCTTCATTGATATAGGTGCAGCCCGAGGTGTTATCACGGTTGCTGTCTCCCATTTATTTGATCGTTGCATCGCTATTGAACCTCTACCAGAAAATTTTTCGCAACTACTATTTAATGTATCAACTCACAGAATCAATAATGTACTATTATTACCTATAGCATTAGGTGAGAAAGCAGGAACTAAAAACATATATTATACCCGAGGAACACCGATACTGCAAGTTTTTGCAAAAACCTTCTGCCATGCGAAGGCTTAAAGAGTGTATCTGTCAAAATTGATACTTTAGATGAAGTTATTAAAAGAAACAATGTGAAGAAGCCTTAATCTTATAAAAATAGATGTACAAGGTTATGAATATAAAGTGTTTAGAGGAGGGTTGGAGACCTTAAGCAAGAAATGCTTAATTATTTCAGACTTTTGGCCCTTTGGTTTAAAGTCTGCCGGAGATGATCAGTTTCAATATATTAAATTCATGAATGAGTTGGGGTGTCAAGTGTATAATTTGAGAGGCTCTCCTCTTAGTGTTTCGAAGCTTGTTCGCCTATGTAAGCTGGGCATTCAAGATCCCTTTGTTGTATTAGATGTTCTTTTCTCCAAAAAGATTTTATAAAAAAACAAGTTAAATAATATGGTGATTATCATGAAATCATCCTTTTATGGAGGGAAAAGGGTATTAGTTACTGGTGGAGCTGGCTTTATAGGTTCACATTTGGTTGAGAAATTACTCGACTTGAATTGCGATGTTTATGTAGCTGACAACCTCTCTAGAGGCTCTTTGGAAAATATCTCTCATCTGCTAGACAAAATTCACTTCTATAAAGTTGATTTAACTAAAGTGGAAAACTGCATCTCCGTGACACGTGATGTGGATTTTGTCTTCCACCTTGCTGCAGATGTAGGTGGGATACATTTTATCAAAAAGGAGAATGTGAAATGTCTAACTCCTGACCTGTTAATGCATGTAAACATGCTTGAAGCTTGTAGGATTAATGATGTAAAGAGATTCCTCTTCACGAGCTCAGCATGTGTTTATAGGGAGAATAATCCAGATGGGCTAAATATATTTAAAGAGGAGGACGCCATCCCTGCAAATCCTTCAACCACTTATGGATGGGCTAAACTTGTCGGAGAGATATTATGCAGATCGTATTATTTAGATTATGGAATTAAATGCTCGGTAGTAAGAATATTTAATGCATATGGCGAAAGGGAGAACTTAGATCCTAAGTGGTCTCACGTAATTCCCTCGCTGATCAGGAAAGCCATATTATATCCTAAGGAGGGATTTAGGATTTTTGGGAATGGAAAACAGGAAAGAGCTTTTCTCTATGTGAAGGACTGTGTTGAAGGTCTCATTTTAGCTATGATGAAGATAGAGAATGCAGAACCAATAAACCTTGGCAGTAATGAAGTGATATCAATAGAGGAACTTGCGAAGAAGATAATTGCGATTTCGGGTAAGAGAATCGAAATTGAATATGACACTTCAGGTCCAAGGGGGACCAATAAGTATTGTGCTGATACAACTAAAATGAGGAAAATCCTCGGATGGGAGCCGAAAACTCCTCTAGACATAGGTCTCAAAAAAACATATGAATGGGCGAAGAGAAAACTATTGGGAAGTGAGTGATGTGCCCGAACCAAACAGGAACTATTGGGAGAATAGAAACGTGCTTGTAACTGGTGGTGCAAGCTTCATAGGGAGCCATTTAGTTGACAAGCTTGTCGAGTTAGGAGCAAGAGTGACCGTTGTAGATAACCTGAGTAGTGGGAAACTCGAGAATCTGCAGAATAGCATGGACAAAATAAGATTTGTTAAAAAAGATCTAGAATATACAACTCTCGAGGATATAGTATCCGTATTTAGGAATCATGAAGTAGTTTTTCACTTAGCAGCCGTACATGGAGGTAGGGGTTATATTCATCATCACCCAGCAGATGTCTGTTCAAACTTCGCTATAGATCATCACGTCTTCGAAGCAAGTTACCGCGCAGAAGTTGAAAGAATGGTGTTTGCCAGCAGTGCATGTGTTTATCCGCCGAAGCTACAAAGCCAGATAGGTGCAGATTATCTTCTAAAGGAGGAGGATAGTAACCCATTTAAGCTAGAAGATTACCTCAGCGCCGACATCGAGTATGGCTGGGCTAAGCTCATGGGCGAGGTGCAACTTATAGCATTTATAAAACAGTATGGAATGAAGGGTTGTAGCGTCAGATTTGTAACTGCCTATGGCCCAAGGGAAAATGAAACCCACGCTATAATAGCCTTAATTTACAAAGCATTTGAGAAAATGGATCCATATGTAATCTGGGGTACTGGCGAGCAAGAAAGGGACTTCACGTATGTTAGAGACATAGTCGAGGGCACAATACTTGCAGCAGAGAAGGTAAGCGATGGAACACCAATAAACCTAGGAACAGGTAAGAGATATAAGCTCAAGGAAGTTGCGGAAAAGATATTTGAAATCATGAATTGGAGACCAAGAAAGATAATATTCGACACTTCAAAACCAGTTGGAGTAAAGAGTAGGGCCTTAGATATAAGGAGAGCTAAGGAGCTATTAGGCTGGGAGCCCAAATACACTCTTGAGAATGGTCTAAGAGAGACCATAGAATGGTACATAAAAACACATAAGCCTAAAGGCTACGTAGATGAAAAACTACTAATTGAACGAACATAAAGTTAAGAATGATTGTAAGGGGTGTGCATGAATTGAGTATAAATTCCATCTCTGTAGTTGGAGTAGGTAAACTTGGGTTATGTATGGCTGTTATATTCGCTAATAAGGGATATAAAGTAATGGGAGTTGACGTGGACGAAACTAAAATAGAGCTGATTAACAAGGGTATAACTCCATTTTATGAACCAAGACTAGATGGAATGTTAAAGAAGGCTATTGAGGACTTAAAATTTACGGCCACTAAATATTACGAGGAGGCAGTAAAGAAGACTCAAGCTACCTTCGTGGTCGTACCCACCCCGAGTAACGAAGATGGTTCTTACTCAAACTTTTTCGTAGAGAAGGCTCTAACTGAGATAGGACGTGCTATAAAGCATAAAGATGAATATCACTTGGTTGTAGTAACTAGCACAGTCTTTCCAGGAACCATGGACAATGTGGCAAAACCACTACTTGAAAAGGTCTCAGGTAAAAAGTGCGGAAAGGATTTCGGCCTTTGTTATAATCCAGAGTTTATAGCCCTTGGCAATGTCATAGAAGGTCTCATAAAACCTGACCTTGTGTTAATAGGACAGTATGACGATCATGCAGGCAAGCTCCTTCAAAATATTTATGAGAAAGTATGTGAAAACAATCCACCAATCGTTAGAACGTCGATGTTAAATGCAGAGATAGCTAAAATAGCACTCAACTCCTATGTCACCATGAAGATAAGTTTTGCTAACATGTTAGCTGAAATCTGCGAAAGAGTGCCAGGCGCTGATGTAGATGAAGTCACTAAGGTCTTAGGCCTAGATAGCCGTATAGGATCTAAGTACTTAAAGGGTGGTCTAGGTTATGGCGGTCCTTGTTTTCCTAGGGATAATAAAGCTTTCTGCTCCTTTGCAAAAAGATATGGAGTTAATGCCATATTGGCTAAGGCCACGGATGAAATAAATGTAAAAGTGCCCGAAAGAGTAGTAAACACGGTTTTAAGACTTGTGACTAATAAGGATGCTAAGATCGTAATTTTAGGTCTTACATATAAGCCTGGAACCTATGTAGTGGAAGAATCCCAATCACTAATTATTGCTAAGAAACTAGCCGAAGAAGGATATAAAGTAATAGTGCACGACCCCATGGGATTAGACTATTCAAAAACTGTTTTAGGTGATCTCGTAGAATACTGCTATTCCCTAAACGAATGTCTAGAAAAGGGAGATGTGTTTATATTAGCAACCCCATGGAATGAATATACGCATCTCAAACCTGAGATGTTTAAGAGAAATATCATCTTTATAGATTGTTGGCGCCTTTTAAAGGAGAAGTTAGGCAGTAGTAGAGTGAAATACATAGCCTTGGGCATAGGAAGAACTTAAATGGAAAAAGCTCTTAGCACTCTCTTAGATAAAACAAGAATATGTTTGGTTACCCATGAATTCACATGGGGGGCTCCCCATGAGCTTTTTAATTACATTAAGACTTTTAGGCCACAACTTTTAGTTTTCATTACACATCCATTTTACTACTCAAAGAAAAGACATTCAGAAGTCAAAATATTAGAAAAAGGAAAACTGATTAACGCCATTAAACTTAAACCACGAACCTTTACACCCCTCATAGACTACCTTCTAGATTCGATTTCTACACTCTTTTTCCTCATAAAAAGGAAGAAAAAGTTTGACCTGTATATAGGTGCTGACTGCTTAAATGCCTTTATTGGCATATTATTAAGGAAAATGAGGTTAGTAAGCACCGTTATATACTATAGTATAGATTATGTGCCTAAAAGGTTCAAAAATTCATTTTTAAACTCCATCTATCATTTATTAGACATGCTTGTCGCCAAGAAAAGTGACTTTACGTGGAACGTATCGCCAAGAATGGGGGAAATCAGGATTAGAAGAGCTGGTAGTAACATTTCCAGACAACTCACAGTTCCAGTACCTATAAACCTTGAAGAAGTTGCTACCACGATGAACAACGAGAAAAATATATATTCAATGATATATTCAGGAAGCTTGAGAGAGGAGGTAGGCTTAGAGCTCGTCCTTGAGGCTTTTCCTTCATTAAAAACTAAGTTTCCAAACTTAAAATTAACTATAATAGGTGAAGGACCATTATTAGAGTATTATAGTCGCTTAATTAAGGAAAGAAATCTAGATAACGACGTCGCTTTCTTGAGATACATAGAGTCTAGAAGTGAATTCATAAAACTCCTCTCATCACACGGGGTGGGATTAGCCATTTATAAGCCTTTAAAAAACAGCTTCAATAAGTATGCGGATATAGGCAAGGTAAAAACTTATGCCGCTTGCGGACTTCCTACAATAATAACCAAGGGCTCCTATACAGCTGATGATGTACATAAAGCTGGAGCAGGCATCGCCATAAACTATGAAATAGAAGAATTCAAAAAAGCCGCAATGACATTGATATCATCAAAAAAAGTTTATGAAAATTATTCAAAAAATGCACTAAAATATGCTAAAACGTTTTCTTACGATAATGTTTATGAAAAGCCACTTCTAATGGCTTTAACGAGGATGCAATGTATACGGAACTAAATCCATGATATATACAAAGCAAGTAATTCGTATAAGAAGATAAGAAGGAAAAAATGTAGTGCGCGATGACATCTGACTACTTTCACCTTTATCTAAAGGAACTTTTTGAGGCCCATAGTCGGTATAAGGCACCGAAACTTGCTCTTAAATCAGCAAAACAAATCTACATTGAGGGAAGGCCGCTCACAATATACAAGTTTGGTGATTCAAAAAACACATCAGTAATTATACCGACGAGAGAAGGGCTTCCGAAAAATTTAGAATCCGCAATGAATCAAACTTATCGAGATTTTCAAATAATCGTAGTGAGCGGACCTGGAGCAAAGGGTAACTGTGCCATGGCTAGGAACATAGGCATAAAGCATAGTCCTGGAGTTAGATATATAGCAATTTTAGATGATGATGCTTATCCATTTCCGAACTGGTTAGAAGAACTGGTAAAGGCATCGAGACTTTATCCTGGTGAAGTAATGCAGAGTAATGAGATAAATCCGCCATCGCCATACTTTAACTTCAAGAAAAACTTCGATGATTTTACTGAAATATCAACAGCAAACTTCGCCCTCTTCCCAATAGAAGTTTTTAGCACTGTTGGGCTATACGATGAAAAACTTATAAAATGGGGCCCTGTCGAAGTCGATTTCAGCATAAGATTGAGGAAGAAAGGATTTAAAATACGATATTGTAGGCACGCTCTAATAGTTCATAAATATATGCCTAGAACTCTTACTCGTTATTGGAAGGGGCTTCTAATGTTTTTTGCAAAGCATCCGATTTCTGGAGTATTCTTAATTATGTGTTATACGCCGATTATTCATAATTTTTGGGATAAATACATAAATCAGAATCCAAGATTTGAAATATGAAATGAAAAGCATACTCTTAACTGGGTTGTATCAATTATATCTGGCAATAAAGAAACATTTGAAAAGGCCTTTATTGTTAGAAGATTTAGCTATAAAATTAATAACTTTTTTGAGAAAGATACCTGCCATCGGAAACATTCAGATAACGTCATATACATCTGTTGGCCAAATGACCTTTAGATTATTTGACATGAGTGATCTAAAAATTCTCTTTCGTCCCGATTATGAGAAGTGGGTAAAATATGTGCTAAACATAATTAAAAAGGGGGATACTGTCATAGATGTGGGTGCACATATAGGTTTTTACACGCTTGAATTCGCAAGAAGAGTAGGACCTGATGGAAGGGTTATTGCCGTAGAACCTGATGCAACTAATTTTATGCTATTGGAGCATAACGTCAAACTCAATAATTTAACTAATGTTAGATTGATAAGATGTGCGCTAAGTAATTCTGATGGTACTACTTCCCTTTCAAGAAAAGTAGGTTTCTCAGGAATGACTAGAGTAATGGAAGAAAAAAAGAGCGAAGTACTTCAAGATAAAGTTGTATGTATGAAACTGGATACTCTTCTAGGAAGACTTGGAATAATGAAAGTTGACTTCATTAAGATAGATGTTGAGGGGCATGAACTTCATGTGCTGAAGGGAGCATCGACTGTTTTAGAAAAGAATCCCAGTTTAAAACTAATTATAGAAATACACGCCCATTATATGGTTAACCCCTCTTTTATATATTCCTTTATGGAGGAAAAAGGTTTCTCTTGTTTTGCTATAGATGAAATGCATATTTTTTGTAGTAAAAATAGTTCAGATATCATCCCCTTTATCAAGTTAAAGAAAACTTCTTGACATGGCTTTCCTAAAAGATTCGCTCTTTAGGCAACTTCTTTACGTGCGTGGGATATTAACTTACCATAAAGTTCTTGCTATTGCTTTCACTCCTACGGCATTTTGGAGATATTTAAATGTAAAAAAATGCTTAAAAAATGGACTGATTTTGGATGTAGGGGCAGGTGGTAAGTCATTGCTTGCTTACTTTGGTTTTAACTGTATATCTATTGATATAAAGAAAGCCTGTGGAGTAGATATAGTTGCATCGGCGACAGCCCTTCCCTTCAAAAATCACGCTATAGATCAGGTTATATGTGTTGATGTGTTAGAACACATACCTAGCTGCGCGCGTGCTATTGCTTTGGAGGAATTGAATAGAGTTTCCAGAAAGAAGGTTATAATACATGTGCCCCTAGAGGGGGAGACCTTTTATGCAAGATATTTCACTTACATATACAATGTTATGTATAGACGTATTTTTGGCAAATCTAGTGAATTTGCTGTTGAACATGAAAGATTGGGCATGCCTCAGTCAGATTCTTTCTTAAACGCTGGTTTTAAGGTTTACAAAAGTATAAATGCATATGCATGGTTGATGGCAAGCATATATTTAATATCTCTTCCGCCACCTCTTTCTCTACTGCTTTCTTGGTTTATTACCTTTGTTGGTCACTTTCTAGATAGATTTTCACCTTCGCTTGCAGGTATTTGCATAAAAAACAAGGCGCACTAAAAATGATAATAATTAACAATTTACCAAACACCAGCGGTATAGGGAGATATGCTACTTCACTCTATAGTTTTGCAAAAAAGAGTCACGATAATATAGAATTATTGAATCTTTCAAGCAAACTGGATGGTGTATCCATTATAATGCAAGGAAAGAATACAACTTCCATATTAGGCGTATGTGCAAAATCTCTAATTCAATATCTTAAAATGCTTGAATATCGTCTTATACTAAAAAGATTTATGCGAGTAAAAGGTGAAAACCATCTAATTCATTATGTTAATCCTTATTTATGTTTATTACATAAGTTTACTTCGCCATACGTAATAACTGTACACGATATCCCTTATTCATTTCTTAATGAGATTAGTTCAATACATGCAAAAATTGTACTTTCAATTTATGAAACCCAACTCCGTAAATTTATCCAAAATGCGTCAAGAGTAATATGCACATCCAAAAATACATATTTGCTACTCTCCCACTTTGTAAATGTTGATCCTAAGAAGGTCAGGGTCATTTATTACGGCGTTGATCACGAGCTCTTTAAGCCTAGGGATAAGCTTGAAGCCAGACGTAGGCTTGGCTTGCCTTTGGATAAGCCGATAATCTCGAATGTTGGGAGCGAGGAGCCTAGGAAGAACATTCCTACATTGATAAAGGCTTTTGGTATATTGGTAAAAGATGTTCCAAATGCTATGCTAATTAGGGTTGGATCGCCAACTAATACTATCAAGAAGTTAATTCATAGTGAGGAATTGGAAGGTAAAATCGTTTATTTGAGGCCTACCGATGAGGATCTTTCACTTCTCTACAATGCATCCGACGTCTTCGTTTTTCCCTCCTATTATGAGGGGCTTGGATTGCCGTTGTTGGAGGCTATGGCATCAGGTTGCCCGGTGATAGCGGGCAATAGGTCGGCGATACCGGAGGCTGTGGGTGATGGTGGGATATTGCTGGATCCCTTCGACGTTGATGGCTTCGCATATTGGATGCGTGAAGTATTATCAAACGAGGATTTGAGGATCAAGCTCTCTGAGGAAGGCTATAGGAGGAGCATGAACTTCAGCTGGGAGAAGTGCGCTAGGGAGACTTTAGAGGTATATAGGGAGGTGCTGAATAAACTATGAGCGAATCGATCCTGTCGAGTCTTCGGGACTTGCTTTTTAAGGAACTTGTAAATAAAGTTCGAAGATGTGGCAGAACTAGTGAATTGATCGATCATGAAAACGGAATTGAGGACCCGTTATTACTACAAGTATGGCGCTTTCCTTTTAGAAACATTTTGGATGTCGGTTGCGGTTATGGTAGGTTAAGCTCTTACGCGGAAAAATTCTGGCCAACAGCATTTTTAGTGTCCCTAGATCTATCTAAACAAGCCGTTTATTGGACTAAGTCATTGGTTGGAAGTACTGTACTCGTTGCTGATGGGCTGAATCTTCCTTTTAGAAGAGGTGTATTTGATTTAGTGATTTGTACACAAGTCATCGAGCACTTGGAAAGGGATAAGCAAGGTACTTTGTTATCAGAGTTCAGGAGGGTATTGTCCCCTAAAGGTTTCCTGTACCTTACATCGATTATGTCTAAACTACCTATTCCATTGGCGAAGGGGCATATTAGAGAATTCAGTGATGTGCAAGAGTTTAGAAAAGTTGTCAGCAAGTCGGGGTTTAAAGTGATGACCTTGATGCTTCGTCCTATAAGGTTCCCCATGCGTCACACGTTCTATAGGATTTTAGCGAGATTGGGACTTGTTGACGAAAAACCTTATCTAATATTTAAGATGAAAACAGCATTAGATTATTTTCTAGCTTTGCCAAGAATTGGTTACTACTCCATAGATGCCCTTGCGAGAAAGAATAATGATTAAGTTATCATCATGATGGAGAGATGTTATGAAAATAAGGCTCATGCACATCTTCTAACCCTAAAGGTTAGAAAGTAGTGTTAGCTGGAGGTATACCGAAGGAATATGCATATGGAATTATTGGAAATATAAAATGGTTCGAAGTTACATAGTGTCGCCATTCAGCTATAAACTTTATAAGTATGGAACTCGTAATATTATACATGAGTAAGGGTAGGGGAGGAAGACCAAGAGCTTACCGTGAAGACATCTCATGCCCCGCATGCGGAAGCCATCACGTAGTTAAATGCGGTAAACCCCGCGGAAAACAAAGAATGCTCTGCAGAGACTGCGGCAAATACTTCATGCTAAACGCCCTCTACCACCACCATCCAAAAGCACTAAAAGAAAAAGCACTAAAAATGTACTCCAACGGCATGAGCATGAGAGCAATATCCAGAACACTCAATATCCCCCTAGGAACCATCTTCTCCTGGATCAAAAGGTACGGAAGAGCAATGTTCATGAGACTAGAACACCTATGGTTAAAGGCTAGAGAGCACAATGAGAGTGTTACTAGGGTTGTTGATGAAATGTGGACATACTTGTTCAAGAGGGATAAGGGTTTTTACAAGTGGGTGTTTACGATCTTCGATTACACGAGGAGGGGGTTGTACGTAACTTTTTGGGTTGGGGATAGGGACGAGAGGACTTTTAAGGAGGCTGAGAAGTATACTGCTCCTGAGGGTAGGTGGGTTAGTGATGGTTATGATGTTTATCTTCGCTTGAGGGATCATACCATAGTTTCTCCTGTAAATCCTAATGAGTCGTTCCACTCCTCGCTCAGGGATAGGCTTGTGAGGTTCAAGAGGGCTACTAAAGCTGTGAACAGGAGTGTTAAGATGATGCTCTACTCAATAGCTTTAGTTCTCTTTGAGAAAGGATTAATTCCAGAATTTGTAGCTGAATGGCGACACTATGCTTAAACCTCTCGGCTTATAGTTTGGGCATGATGTGCACATTAATGGGTGGCTCTTCACTTTCAGCCTGTAGACCCTCTCGCCATTCACTATATCCGACTTCATACCCCAACCCTTTATTTTGCTGTGCCAGTACCACAAGGCGCAGTATCCATCTTTATCGAGCCATTTACAGCCATGAGAATCATCCCTCAACCTTCTCATAGCACTCCTACGTATCCAGTCTATGTCATCTGTTAGCGATGCAATCTGCTTGGACATTTTATCCAGCTTGGTGGAAATTTCAGTTTTGATGCCTTCAAAATCCTCCTTGAGTTTTGAGATTTCCTTATTTAAACCCTCCAGAAGCTTAACGTTTGACAGAGTAGATTTGAGCTTTAGAACTTTGTTGCTGATCTCATCGATCTTATTGGCTAATTCGGCAACTTGCTTTAGCCTTGAGTTAGGGCTTTCATACAGTGAGATGAGTTCATGAACTTTGTAGACGCTGCAACCCAGCTCCCTAGATATCTCCCTATAGCTGTACCCCTTCCTTCTAAGATCTAGGGCTCTTCGTTTAAGCTCGTCATCATTATATTTCTTCTTAGGCATCAAAAAACGTTAGATAATAGCAATATATATAAAAATGTTATCCAAAAACGTTTTAAGTGAAAAACGTCGTGGAAATGTGGGTGAGCAAGGGTGAGTAGAGGGTGAGGATTTATGTCATCGGCTCACGATAATACCGGAAGAGGAAATGAGTTTTTCAACTTTCTACTGAATCCATCGCCTGAGACTGTTAGGAAGATAGGTTTGGTTAAGAAGTTGCTTAAGGATGGTAAACCGTTGCATAGGGCTATTAGGGAGGCTAAGCTCGGCTGGAAGAACTACTACAAGTATGCCCCACTCATATATGACGATCCAGACATACCCGTTCCACTTCTGAAGACAACCCTCCGAGACTATAGATGCAGGGGGATAGATGTAGAAGGGGTAAGGATAGTGCTTGATTGCGTTGCAAAGCATATTGCGACTAAGCTTATAAGGGATGTTTTAGCGGGAAGGAGGGGGAAGGAAGATGTCCGGCAGAAGCTTAAAAGGAACCCTGGAAGGCATTGGCTCCAGCTGTGCAAATATTTACAGATGAAGTGGATACATGAGCTATGGCTATCCACACTCTGATACTTCCAAGTTGCAATGGAATACTTCGGTACAGGAATGCCTTCTATGTTATTAAGCGAAATAGAGGACAGAATCCATATACTGAAGTATCTTAACCAATAACGAACTGGTGTGCTGGATCTGTTTAGAGCATCGTACATGCTAAAATTTTTCAATATAGTGAGAAATTATCGTTTTAACTCATTCCCCCTATACATTTTGGACTTAATAGGCTTCCATTTTCCATCTTTCCGCTGTTTATTTAGCTCGGGAAGAATTCTCAAACCTTTTTATCTTAAAGATGGCACTGTTTTCCTAATACGGCCCTTTACATACGATCGTGTTGTGATCGACGAAGTTTTCATTCATAAAGCCTATAATCCTAGAGGGTTTGAGATAGAGGAGGGGGATGTCGTGGTGGACTTAGGGGCTCACATCGGTGCTTTTACACTTTTTGCTGCAAGAAAAGCGGGAGTTGTGTTAAGCTACGAACCTGAACCTGAAAATTTCGCAATATTGAAGGAAAACGTGAAGGCTAACGGCTTAATTGGAAAGGTGAAAATCTTTAAAAGAGCTGTTTGGAGTGAGAGAGGTTTCTTCCCTCTTCATTCCGATCATAATGGCAGTCATATAGCGTCACTTACGAATCGAGGAGTTAAAAGTGTGCTAGTTAAAACCGTTACCCTCAAGGACATATTCACAGAGAATAAACTCGAACACATTGACTTCCTCAAAGTTGATGTTGAAGGTGCCGAGCTGCAAATATTTAAATCCACCAAAGCCAATATTCTAACCGCTATCAAAAAGATTGCAGTAGAATGCCATTCGCCCCTATTGAAGAAAACCTCATAAGCCTTTTCAAAAGCCTTAGATTTCGTGTATATAAAGTAGCAGGCGGTCATCCCAAATTGTCTTACCTATTTGTATGGAAGTAAACCATTTAAGTCTTGAAGCTAGAGGTTAGAGAAATGAGAAAACTGGTAGCAGTTATAGGCGTTCTACTTCCCTTAGTAGTAGCACTTTTCGCCTTCTCTCACGTCATCTTCAACCCATGTTTTCTGGAAATTGGGGATTTCTCATTTCCGTTGGATGTAGAGAGATATGTTAATAGATTTTGGCACTCATGGAATTATTATTCAAGCGCATCAAATTACATCTCCATCACTAAATATTACTTCCTGCTATTGTATGCGTTTAGCAGAATTGGCTTAAGCTCTGAGCTGATAAACAAGCTAGTCTTCTTTATTCCATATTACTTGTCAGGCGTGAGCATGTTCTTTGCAATGCTCTCCCTAACTAGTGGAAGCCGAAAGATTAATCGCATTTTAGCTTCATCGGTCGCATCTATATCCTATATGCTCTTCCCACCGATTCTAGGATGGATCCAAAACCCTCTCATGCTGTTTTGTTCAACTTTTCTCCCTATAAGTATAGTAGTATGGATTAAGGCGTTGGAAACTCGTAATATGCGGCTCATTTTCTTGACTGCCGTAATGCTATCGTTATTCTTAATTTATATACCGATCCTTTTCTACGCAATAATTATAATTACAAGCTACCAGCTTTTCACAATAATCTATAGTCTGGCAATCAAATCTCCAGTAAAGGGCAAAATCATTAACTATTTGATGGTAAACTCGACCATACTTCTGCTTTTCATCCTTCTAAACTCATTCATAGTTATTCCCTTCTTCTGGCAACTTTTGATTACACCTCCGGTACCTATTATCTCGGTTGGTAGTGCACCAGCGCAGATTACATCAGCTTTAATTGCTGGAATAGAAGGTAATAGTAGGGTATTAAGCTTTATCGATGTGCTTCAGGGAACGCTAAGGGCATTTTGGTTCCCGCAATTCCCAGTAGGCCTTCCTCAAGCATTAAGATTCATAGTCCCAATAGTGGCCTTTTCAGCAGTAGTCTTAGTCGAAAAACGCTATAGAAGAGAGGTTATCTTTCTAGCCATGATTGCCTTATTCAGCATATTTTTCACTAATGGAACAAATCCTCCGACCGGTTGGCTCTTCTTTCGCTTAATTAATCTTTTCCTCGCACCCTTTCCCTTGATCTTCAGAGTTCTTTGGGACACGCACAAGTTCTTTTTAGTTACCTCGCTGTCCTACTCAATGCTCATAGGCTTTTCCTTACTTGGGCTTCTCGATAAGTTGAGGATTGAGAAGACTATTATGCCTTACAAGAAGCAGTATGCTAAACTAGCGTTAACTTTAGGTTTGCTAATCCTCTTAGTGGCAACTTTTGTCATGTCTAGCGGGTATCCTCTGGGAGGTGATTTGGCAGGCAAGATGAAGCCTTCTCCCATCCCTCAGGAATATGTAAGGGTTAATGAATGGTTGAGTTCGCAAGGTAAGTACTTCAAGGTGCTGTGGCTACCTACAACACTTGCCGGAATACCCGGATATATATGGAATGATGGAAAAGGCATCACGGCCTTCCCGGAGACGATATCATCAGTACCCTTCCTGCCGTCAAATTCTAGGCTTTTCTATAGCATGTACTTTGAAGATCTATTCAGGTACAATGCAGCTCCCTCAAGGGTTTCAAAACTGGGTAACTTGCTCTCCACATTGAACGTGAAGTACGTTGTTTTCCATAAAGATATAACCCAGGAGTACTTAAGTGGTATAACCCTATCAAACTTAATGAGACAAAGTGATTTAAGACTAATTCAACAGGACGGATTCATTTACGTTTTTGAGAATATCCATGGAAGTTCTGAATTTTATGTGCCAAGTAAGCTTGCTTTAGTGGTTGGTCCCATTGATGCATTACAATCGATGACATTCATAGGGAATCTCAGCCTATCGGATTATGGAATCATCTTTGCAGAGCAGCTAAATCCTAAAGTGTTGAAGGAGATATTGCCATATGTTGATATTGTAATTTTCTACGAAAGGAGCAGTATTGATGATCTAGCCTTGCTACTTACCGATGACCGCTACACAGTACCTCCATACTCCTACTCTAGCGCTGGAGGGATGTGGGAAACTACGTTCCTACAGAATGTTACCGAAGCTAGGGCTTCCGGTGAGGACTTAGGTTGGTACCTTGCATTAGCTAGATATAGCGATCTTGGCGTTAGAGGTGACTTTGATCTAGGCAAGGGGTTGGTGTTGCTAGGATCAGCAAACGCTTCGCTTACAATACCATTCAGTTTAGACCGCTCTGATACATATGAGGTATGGGTGAGAATTCTCAAAATGTGGGGGAAGGGAACATTAAAGGTCTCTATAGATGGCAAATTATCAGAACTCGTTAATGCAAAATCAAGCTTCCTAAACGGTCTGCAGTGGATCAAGCTATCAAACGTTCAATTGGAAAGTGGCATACATAATGTGACGATCACTAACATCGAGGGAAAGAATGTTGTTAACGTCATTAAAATAATTCCAGCATCCCAAATCACGGAGCTTAGGGAGGAGGTATTGAAGCTACTCAGAGGGAAGGATATAGCCATCCTCTATGAAGGAGAGACTTTAAGTGGTAATAATACTAAACCTGTTCAAGCATGGCCATATCCTACGCCAATCGACTTTAAAATGCTCTCAAGTTACGGCGCGTACCTCCTTATTGAGAAGGGTGGAGCCGCTCATCTTGACTTCTTCTCCCAAGAGGGAAGGAGTTATATGCTTTATGTGAGGGCTACTCCTGATTTTGGAATTAATGGAGTTGTTTCTCTAGATGAAATGCCTTTAACATGGTCTAGAGCTATTAAGGATGGCGAGGAATACTACTGGTTTGAGATTCCTCTCGGTTTGCTAACTCAAGGCATCCATAAGATAACCCTTACTGCATTAAATGGGGTCATCAAGATCGATGAAATATTAATACTGGCATCATCCAACTCGTCAAGGCACCTTAAATTTGAGGATTTCGTTAACCCACTTCATATAGCATCCATAATAAGCTTCCACATGGAAAATCCTGCGAAATGGGAAGTTTACGTGAATGCCTCAAAGCCATTTGTTCTCGCTTTTGCAGAAAGCTTTGACCCGTTATGGACGATAAATGGCGTAAAGGGTAGTCTTCACTTACCATTGTATTCAACTATAAACGGATACTTCATAAATAGAACGGGTATCATTCATTTGACGGTGGAATATGAGCCTGAAAGATTGTTACAACTATCTAACTTAATATCTCTCGGAACTTGGTTGTTTCTATTTGTAGTAATATGCATATTCCCAATATTTAGGAAAATAAAAAGTAAAGTAGTGAAAACCCAGTTTGGCACTTTAGCTTGAAAGAGCCCCTTCACATCCCACTTAAAATTTGATACTCAAAATTTCTAGCCTATATTGTTATGCTTGTTATAATAGAGCTAACAGCAGAGCTAAATCTATATTAAAAACTTCTTCAATAACGCCGTTAAAATTAAGATAGACTTTAAGAAGCTGAATATAATTCCTAAACTTAATCGTTCAACTCTATATTTTGATCCCAGCGATGAAGGATGTATGAATATGAGACTCGGCTTTGTATGCTCAGGACGTGAGAACTCTACCTTAATAACAACATTCGAAGCACAAGAAGATGGTCTGCAAAGCATATGAGCTACTGTGCTAATTGGTCTCCTTAGCGGATCAATTAAAGTTCTTTTGAACAAAAAGCATCCTATAACCATTTTAATGCGCTCAAATTACTTTCAGGGTTTCCAGTAGATGAAACTTGGTGATGTTTCCCTCGGTAAGGACTCGCATGAACTCACAATAGTTAACGTGAACGGTTCCAACGCTCTGAACACGGCAAGTTTATGAAAATAGCAAATGTTCGTTGCATTCTTTCTAAATTCTTAAAGTACTACTCTACTGGAGGTCACGCTCTTTTTAGAGCTATTGAATCATATATCGTTAGAAGGCATTTTACAAGATTTATTATGAAGGCATGATCGTACTTGATGCTGGTTGTGGTGATGGAGTGTTCGCTTATGCCATGTTAGACGATTTTAACATCAGTATTGTCGGAGTGAATTCTTCTTTAAACGAAACTCAGAAGGCAAAGAGATTAAACTTTTATACTCACTTGGTTCTCGCTGATTTAAGGAGCTTACCTTTTAGACCAAATATTTTTGATGCTATTATTTGTAACAGCGTCTTGGAACACATACCTAATTATGCACTAGCTTTATTAGATATGAAAAGTGTTTTAAAGAATTCATCTTTCCTATTCATCACAACAATTGCTCAAAACTTTGAAGAGTCATTCATACTGCCAAGGATACTAGTGACTCGTACTTCACGGTCAAATTATTTGAAAAGAACTAGGCGAATATATGCTCATTTCCATGAATTTTCAGTTAAAGAAATTTTAGAAATTTTGGCACCTCACTTTCAAATCGTTAGGTGTTGACGGATAATACCGCCACTCTTGGTTGGCGCATATGATTTACTTAACAAAATTAGTTTTATATTTCGTTCACAGAAGCTATGCATGCATCTGACTAAGCTTTTCCCTGCTCATAACTATGCTTCCATTACCTCTAATTTCAGAGCATGGAACTGACATTTTCGTGATTTGTAAAAAGGGGAGGGACTGAAATGGGAAACAATATCGTCATTTATTCAGACCTAAAAACAAGGGGGGTGCTGAGAGAGTGGCTTTAGCTTTTGCAAAGGCATGCGGAAGCCAAACCCTTATATTAACGCACTCGTTAGGCGACACGTATCCTGAGTTTAGAAGGTTCGATATTGATTATCTTAAGGCTAAAGTATTAGGTCCTCTTAAATCCTTTATTGAATGGTTTATCCCCATAATATACCTTCTCCGAAAGAAACCTCGATTAGTGATAGTTACCACGGAATGTTCATACATAGTACCTGCCTTTATATCGTTATTTAAACTTAATATCATTCATTACGTTTACTTTCCTCATAAGCCATCCCTGCCGCAACCTTTCGCAAGTCTTCCTGGAATAGCAAAAAGATTTTTACTGGAATTTTTGCTGAAAATTTACCTACGAAGAGTTAAAGTCCTATACGTGTCTAAACATATCAAGAAGAAGGCAGTATCCACTTATGGGTATGGGGAGGTGCTTTACCCACCACTAATAGGTATCTTTAGACCCAACCCAAAAGTTAAGAGGGAGCGCTTCACCATTCTCCTACCTGCAAGGTTTGATCCATTTAAAAGACATGAGGTGGCACTTCAAATATTAACCCGTCTTATCAGGAAATATCCCAATGTTAGACTAATATTTGCCGGATTCCTACAGAGGGAAAGCAAGTTTACGCAATATTATACTTACCTTCATTCGTTAGTTAGGGAAATGGGGTTTCAGGAATTCGTCATATTTAAGGTCAACATTTCCGATCAAGAGTTGCTGGAGCTTTATCGGAAGAGCAAAGTCGTAATTTTTTGTAATCCCGAAGAACGTTTCGGTATTACGCCAGTTGAGGCGCAGGCTTGTGGGACGCCCGTCGTGGCGTTGGAAGGTGGTGGCGTGTCTGAAACCGTGATCAACGGGAGGACTGGCTTCCTCTGCAAGAATGTTGATGAAATGGTAGAAAAATTAGACCTCCTCTTAAGGGATGATGAGCTTTGGACTTGGATGTCCGAAAACGCGGTTGCACATGCTAATTCGTTCAGAGAAGAGAACTTCATTAAGAAATTTCAAGATTACTTGAAAGCATCAGGTTTTTGCCATGATATCAGCAGGCGAAGAAATGCGTAGCTTTTTCCTAAGACTTATAGATGCTACCCATCTTAAGGAATTAGCACTCAAATTTTCTATTGCATACTATTCTTTGTGCTATAGTAAAGCTAGACGTAAGCTATTACAGCGCTTTCTAGGAAGCGATGCTCAAATTAAAATAGACTTTAAAAAATTAAATATAACCTCTAAAAATGAAACGCCTATACTATGTTTCGATCCTAGCGATGAGGGGGCCTCTGTAGACCTGTATGCTTGGGGTTTTAGAGAGCCTATACATACTTATATGCTTTATAACTTTTTAGCGCGAGAAAGTGCATACTTCGATTGCGTCATGGATATTGGGAGCCATATCGGGTACTTCCCTTTAATTGAGCATGAAAGTGGCGTGGAGAGCATAATAGCTATTGAGCCAAATCCATACATATACACGTATTTGAAGGGGAATTCTTGTCATTTCAAAAACGTAAAAACGTTAAATATAGCAGTCTCTAATAGGGACGGGTATGTAACGATGTTGCTTTCTAAACGTTCCAATTTCTCAAGGGTTGTGGAAGAATCAGCATACACTAAGCCATGCGTTTCTAGAAGTGCTGAAAAAGTGATTAATGTAAGAGCTTTATCATTGAAAACTATAATAGATTCTATGGGGCTTAGGGGTGCAAACGTATTTCTAAGGATGGATGTTGAAGGTTACGAAAAGGTTATCCTTGAAAAGCTTCCAAATGAGGTATGTGGCATCTCATTTGAGTTGCATCCTCATATAATAGGC
>Ga0080004_1081604_pt1 | contig 22177 bp, 23 predicted proteins | sample WasSprMetagenome_FD_69207 | JGI IMG/M metagenome (GOLD analysis project Ga0080004, IMG submission 69207) | Sulfidic aquatic microbial communities from Washburn Spring, Yellowstone National Park, USA - WS (SPADES assembly) (version 2) | ecosystem: Environmental > Aquatic > Thermal springs > Hot...
CCCTACGAGGCAAACCCATCCGAAGGGACAATCTCCATCAACTCCCCTTTAGCCCGAGCCTTGATCGGCAAAGAAATCGGAGACGAGGTTAAGGTTAAGACCCCGTCAGGTGAAAAGCGCTATGAAATTTTAGATATTGACATCTGATGCGAAGAAACTTTTGAAAAGTTATCCTAAACCTTTGCGGAGAAATTCTAAAAATTTGTAGAAGATTGAATGTCGCTTAGAAGACCAATCTATGCCTTTTCAATTTTAATTATCTTGGTGATTTTTGTTTTATCCCTTTCTCAAACCTTCCCTTTTACTCTAAAATCCCTTAAACAAGGCGGGCAGAAAAGTGAGGTCCCTTTGTTAACCACAGGGAAGCCTGAAGGATGCCTTTTCTGCCACGAAGAGAGGGTAGAAGAGAAGGCTCATGCCCGGGAGATGCTTGGTTGTTCAAGCTGTCATCTTGGCAACCCTCTAACAGTGGATTACCGAGCGGCTCACAAGGGCGTGGTTCGAAATCCCTCAGACTTAAGAATAGTCCATAAGACCTGCGGTCAGGCAAACTGCCACCCCCAGGACATAAACAAGGTCAAGAATAACCTCATGGCCACAAACCACGGCATCATAGCAAGGCTCCTTAAGGTTTTTGGCGAGGAAACAGTCCTTAAAGAACATCCAAACATTCGCGTGGAGGATTTATACCATCTTAAGACCTCATCCTTTGCCATAGATTACTTCAAAAAGCTCTGCGGGTCCTGCCATCTTTTTTTGGAAAAGGGAAGGCTTCCTGATTTTTTGGCTGAAAAAGGAGGTGGATGCTCAGCCTGCCATCTCGTTGGAAAGAAGGAGTATTTAAAAACTCGCAAGCTTCATCCTCGGCTTTCCGCAAAGATACCACTTGAAAAGTGCGTCCTTTGCCACAACCGTAGCGGAAGAATTGGCTTCACTTATCAGGGTCTTTACGAAGATGAGCAGAGCGGAGAAGGTGAGGTGACCTTCATTGACGGAAGGAAGTTGAGACGAATTGAGCCAGATGTTCATTACAAGGCAGGGCTTCACTGCATTGACTGCCATACAAGGGATGAGGTCATGGGGAACGGCACTTTCTATCGCAACATAGAAGAAGCCCTTCAGGTTGACTGCGAAGCTTGCCATATGAGAAAGGGCTTAACTAAGGCTGGAACAAGGCTTGCAAACATTGTAGAAAGGGAAGGTAAGGTTTTTCAGAAGGGAAAGCTTGACGAAAAGTGGCATGTAGTTAAGGCTCCCTCAAAGGACTGCAAGGATAGGTTCCACAGGAGGCTATCCTGCACAGCCTGTCATGCCAAGTATGTCCCCCAATGCTACGGCTGTCATGTCCGGCATGACCCAAGGGAGAGACATCTTGATAAGCTCCTTGGAAAAGAAACAAAGGGGCTCTGGGAAGAGCATGAATCCTATCGCCGAATTGATGAGCCAACCCTTGCGGTGAAAAAGGAAAATATAGTCGTTGTGACACCTGGCTGACAGGACTTTGTGTCCATCCTCTCAGAGGAGGGGAAGTTGGCACGCTACTTTGAGAGCATTACCTTTGCTCAGATTGAACCCCATTCAACGCAAAGGAAGGGGAGGTCCTGCAAAGATTGCCATCAAAACCCAAAGGTAGTTGGTCTTGGCTATGGAGAGGGATTGGATAGGCTATCCCGAGTAGGAGACCGTGAAGGAAGGGCTTTGGTTAGGTTTAACCGAGAGGGACTTAGACCCTTTACCAAGGAAGAATTAGACCGGATCCTAAAGGTTGGGCTTTGTTTGTCCTGCCATGAAGAAAGGGATAGAATTTTCAAAAAATGGAGGAGCGATTTGCAATGTCAAAGACTAAAGACCTTGCCTTGATGACAGGGCTTGAGAAGGTTTATGGTTGCGGAGCCTTAAACTGGGATATTTTCTTTGAGGTGCCCTCTCTTCATGCTTTGAAGAACCTTCCTTCAGTTGATTTTGAGGTAAAGCCTGGGGGCGAGGTTGTGGTTAGCCGAGAAAAATTTTTGGATATCCTTTCTCACCTTGAAAAAAAGAGGAAAAGAGTTTTTTCTTGCGGAGGGGGATCAGCGGCAAACACCATCTTTGCCCTATCCCTTCTTGGATTTAAGACTGGCTTTATCGGCGTTTGCGGGGATGATGAGTTTGGCAAGCTTGTTTTAGAAGAGCTTTCTCAGGCTAAAGTTGATTTAAGCCTTGTTGAAAGACATGGAGATACAAGCTTAGCCTTGATAGTCCTTGATGCCTCACGGGACCGCTTTATCATTGTGAGCCCTGGCACAGCTGAAGCCTTATTCCAAGAAGAATCCTTTCTTGCACGAGCAAAAGAAAGGCTCCTAAAAGAAAGAGCCCTTCTTCATCTCTCATCCCTTGCAAGCTTAGAAGGGCAGGATTTTCAAAAAAGGCTCCTTTCTGAGCTCTCTCCAAAAGAAAAATTAGACCATTTTGTTTCCTTTGACCCAGGGCAAGTCTACGCTCAGAAGGGAAGAAATTTTCTTTTAGATTTTCTCCCCTATGTAGATATTTTCTTTGCTACTGAGGGTGAGCTTTTTGAGGCTGGGCTAAAGGCTAACGAGGTTCTTAATCGCTCAGTCCTTGCCCTGTTTCTAAAGAGGGGGAAGAGGGGTGCTAAAGCAATGACCAGGGATTTTGAGTATTCGCAAGATGTTATTCCGCAAGAAAAGGTCGTTGATAACACTGGAGCTGGAGACTATTTCAACGCTGGTGTCTTAGCTGGGTTAATGCTCGGGAAAACCCTTGATAAGGCTTTGTATCTTGGCACCCTTCTTGCAAGCTTAAGTCTTTCTGATTACGGAAGAAGGGGCATCCTATTTATAAATGGGCAAAGTTTATTAAAATGTGAATAGCCATGAAGGGGATAAGGTTTGGAGATTTCTACTTTGAGGAACGAGAAGTTTTTCAGGTAGTGGTTGAACCTTCTGGCGTTGAAGATATCTCTTGGACAAAGGAAGAGGGAATAAGCTTAAGGCTCATTACCGATGAGCTTAGCATAAATTTCCATTACACAACAGGTAGAGAAAGTTTAGAAAGCTTTGTCTTAGAAGGGAGAAAATATTTTCAAAAAGAAGCTTTAGCTGAGTTTTTATCCTTAGCATCCTCTCCTTCTTCTAGCCTAAATCCCGAGGGGCCCCTCGCTCACGCTTGGGGTGACAAAAAAGGGGCTCGGGGTGACAAAATGGTCTCAGACCTTGTGGAATCTCTAACCGAGGTAGCTAAAGCTTCTTTAGTTTCTCAGCATATAAAGCATTATAGGCTTCAGGTAGCTCTCATTCAAAAAAGGATTGGAATTCTTACGACAGAGAATAATTTGGTGTTTGAAGAGAGGTTCTACACTCGCGGGGTAGCCTTTTGCGTTGCTGAGAAGGATGGGAGGCTTGAGCGGGGCTACGAGGTGCTTGCTTATGCTCTTCCTTTTCAAGAGATAAAGCTTGAGGAGTTTGAGAGGCTTTGTGAGAGGGCTGGAAGAAGGGCTGAGCTTATGCTCAGCTCAAGAAGGGTTAAGGCTGGGGTCATGCCCGTAGTGCTTTCCTCCTCAGCTGGGGGGACGTTGATCCATGAGGCGGTAGGTCATGGGCTTGAAGCTGACCACGCCGAGGAAGGTCTATCCATCTACTCAGGAAGGCTCGGTGAAAGGGTGGCAAGCCCGTTAATTACCGTCCTTGACGACCCAACCCTTTCCCCACTCTATGGATCTTATCAGTATGATGATGAGGGAACGAAGGCAAAACCCGTTGTTCTCATTGAAAAAGGAATTCTTAAGGATTTTCTCTACGATAGATACCAGGCTTTGAAATGGGGAAAGACTTCAAACGGAAGAGGAAGGCGAGAATCCTTTAGGCACATACCCATACCCCGCATGTCAAACACCTTCATTGCTAAGGGAGAGACTCCGGCTGAAGAGATTATAAAAAGCTTAGACAAGGGGCTACTTGTTAAAAGGATGGGTGGGGGTGAGGTCAACCCCTTGACAGGAGACTTTGTGTTTGAAGTAAGGGAAGGCTACTATGTAGAAGGGGGAGAGGTTCTTTTTCCGGTTAAGGGAGCAACCCTTGTTGGCAATGGACCAAAAGTCCTTGAGATAATAGACCTTGTAGGGGACGACTTGCACTTTGACCCTGGGACCTGCGGAAAGGATGGGCAAGGTGTTCCTGTTTCAGACGGGCAGCCTACCCTAAGGATACCCGAGCTTACCGTAGGAGGGGAGGGCTAAGAAGCATGTGCGGGATAATAGGTGTTTACGGTGTTCCCTCAGCTTCAAAGGTCACCTTCTTTGGGCTTTATTCCCTTCAGCATAGAGGGCAAGAAAGCGCTGGCATTGCCGTCTTTGACGGAAAGCAAGTTAGACACTATCGGGGCATGGGGCTTGTTTCCGAAGTCTTTGATGAAAAGATACTTCAAGAGCTTCCTGGTGAGATAGCCATTGGGCATGTTTGGTATTCCACTGCCGGCTCATCGACCATCATCAACGCTCAACCCTTCTGCGTAAACTACGCTAAAAAGACTATCGCCCTTGCTCATAACGGCAACTTAGTAAACGCTGAAAGCCTTCGCTGTGAGCTTGAGGAGGAGGGGCACATCTTTCAGACTACGATGGATAGCGAGGTCATCGTCCATCTTATCGTGAAGCATCTTAAAGAAGGGCTTGTGGAAGCTATTTCTAAGGCTATGGAGAAGATTAAAGGTGCCTATTCAGTTGTGATGCTCGTTGACGGAACCTTGGTAGCCTTTAGAGACCCGCAAGGCTTTCGCCCCCTATCCTTGGGTATGCTAAACGGAGGATACATCATTGCCTCCGAAACCTGCGCTTTTGACCTGCTTTCTGCCGAGTACTTGCGAGACATTGCCCCGGGTGAAATCTTAGTGATCGATGAAAACGGTCCGCAAAGCTTCTTCCCCTTTGAGAAGCGGGAGCGCCTTGCCCATTGTATCTTTGAGTTTATCTACTTTGCCCGCCCTGATAGCACCATCTTTGGGAAGAATGTCTACCTTGTCCGAAAAAGGCTTGGAGAGAAGCTCTATGAGGAGTGTCCGCTAACTGCTGACTTTGTTATGCCCTTCCCAGATTCTGGAAACTATGCTGCGATTGGTTATGCGGCAAAGGCTCGTCTTCCCTTTGAGTTTGGTGTGATAAGGAACCACTACATCGGGCGCACCTTTATTCAGCCTTCAGAAAAGCTTCGGGACCTTTCAGTCCGGATGAAGCTTAATCCGGTAAAAGAATTGATCCGCGGAAAAGAGGTGGTCGTGATCGACGATTCCCTCGTTCGGGGGACAACGAGCAAAAACCGTATAAGGAGCATAAAGCTTGCTGGGGCAAGAGCAGTTCATTTTCTCATTACCTGTCCGCCTTTGCGTTTTCCTTGCTTCTTTGGTATTGATTTTCCGAGCAAGCAGGAGCTCATCGCGGCAAAGCACTCAATCGAGGAGATAAGAAAATTCCTTGACATAGACACCCTTTATTATCTTAGCCTTGAGGGCATGCTCTCTGCAGTAGAAGACCTTTCAGACAAGGTTTGCACCGCCTGCTTTACCGGAGACTATCCAATCCCTGTCCATCAACTCTTCCGCAAAGACTTTGCCGAGGTCAAATAATGAAGGCTTATAAAGACCTTCAAGAATTCATAGAAACCTTAGAGAAGGAGGGGGAACTTCTTCGCCTAAAAGAAGAAGTCTCCGTTGAGCTTGAGATCACGGAGATAACCGAAAGGATAGTAAAAAGAAAAGGACCGGCTCTTTACTTTGAAAGGGTAAAAGAAAGCAAGATTCCGGTTGTGACCAATCTTTTTGGAAGCGAAGAAAGGGTCTGTTTAGCCCTTGGGGTAAGCTCCTTTGATGAGCTCTCGCAGAGGATTTTAGATTTTCTTGAGGTTCGCCTTGGTGAAGGCTTGATGCATAAGCTTAGGCTTATCCCTAAGCTTCTTCAAGCAAAGAATATTTTCCCGAAGATGGTTGACCGAGCCCCTTGTCAAGAGGTCGTCCTTCAGGGAAAAGAGGTTGACCTTTTTAAGCTCCCAATACTTAAATGCTGGCCTGAGGATGGCGGAAGGTTTATCACCCTTCCCTGCGTTATCACAAAGGACCCTGAGACAGGGGTTCGTAATGTAGGAATGTATCGCATGCAGGTTTTCGAGAAGAATAAGACGGGCATGCATTGGCAGATGCACAAGGTTTCCGCAAGGCACTATCAAAAGGCAGAAAGGCAGGGGAAGAGGCTTCCTGTGGCTGTGGCCATCGGACCTGACCCTGCGGTCATCTATGCTGCAACCGCTCCCCTTCCGGAAGATATCGACGAGTTTATGCTTGCTGGCTTCCTAAGGGGTAAACCCGTTGAGCTTGTGAAATGCTTGACCGTCCCTCTTGAAGTTCCGGCAAACTCGCAGATCGTGCTTGAAGGTTATGTCGAGCCCTATGAGAGGAGGATTGAAGGACCTTTTGGGGACCACACAGGTTTTTACACCGAGCCTGAGCCCTTCCCAGTCTTTACCGTTCAAACCATTACCATGAGAAGAGATGCCATCTACCCTGCAACCATAGTTGGCAAACCACCTCAAGAAGATGCCTACCTTGGTAAAGCCACAGAGAGGCTCTTTTTGCCCTTGATCAAGATGGTTTTGCCTGAAGTTGTAGACATAAACCTACCGGTTGAAGGCGTTTTTCATAACTTTGCCTTTGTTTCTATTGATAAGAGATATCCTGGGCATGCCTATAAGGTTGCCCATGCTATTTGGGGGCTTGGTCAGCTCATGTTTACCAAGTTTGTTTGTGTGTTTGATAAGCATGTTAATGTGCATGACCTTAGCGAAGTTATCTTTTATCTTGGGGCGAATGTGGACCCAGCTCGGGATATTCAGATTGTTAAAGGTCCGGTTGACCATCTTGACCATGCTGTATCAACGATAGGCTTTGGAGGAAAGGTCTGCATCGATGCCACAACTAAGCTAAAGGAAGAGGGCTACGGGAGGACCTGGCCAAAGGAGATAAGCATGAGCCCTCAGGTAAAAGCTAAGATTGATAAGCTCTGGCAAAAACTTAGGCTTGATGCCCTCCTTGAAGAATACCGCAGCAGGAGGAAGGCATGAAGGTTGCTGTGATGAGCGATTCCCATGACCGGATAGACCACTTAAGCTGGGCAATCTCTGAAGCAGAAAAAAGAGGCGTTGAAAGGCTCTTCCACTGCGGAGACCTCATCTCACCCTTTATGGTTTTAACCCTCGCTAAGTTTCAAGGTAAAATAGACCTAATCTTAGGGAACAACCGCGGGGATGTTGCCCTCCTTTCCGAGCTCCTGAAAAACTACCCTAACATTACCCTTCATGGAGAGTTTGCCTACTTAGAAATTGAGGGCTACCGAATTGCCATGGTCCACTATCCAAAGCTTGCCATTCCCATCGCTAAGTCTCAGGAATTTGATTATGTATTCTGCGGGCATACCCATAAATTTGATGTGAGGGAGTTTGGCAAATGCCTTCTTATCAATCCTGGCGAGCTCATGGGCAAGGAAGGACCACCAAGCTTCGTAGTTTTAGACCTAAAAAGTAGAGAATGGGAAAAGATAGTTCTTGAAGAAAAATTATAAAGGTAAGTATAGGATGTCAAAATTAAAGACTTAAGCTAACGATCTCAAACATCTCCTTTGCCCAGGTTATAGCCCTTTCTGCATCTTGGGCTTCTTTTACCACATCTGCATAGGCACCTTCGTTCTTTAAAAATTCAAGCATCTTAAGACGAACTTTTGACCTTTCTAAATAATCCTTAGCAAGCTTCCTTTTGCTCAACCTCTTCTTCCTCTCTTACTAAAAAATACTTAACTCCCCTTAGCTCTTTCTCCACAATCTTTCCCTGCTCTTTTAATCCTTCTATCCTATTTAGCAAAGACTTAGCAAATTTGTCCTTTTCGTAAAGAATTTTCCCTTCACTAAGAATACCCGCATAAAAAGGCATGCTTTTCGTTATTTCTTTCTTCGTCAAGATAATTGGTGAGAGAAAATGCTCACCAAGGTCAAACCCAAGTTTTTCGTAAAACTCATAGACCCTTTGCCTTTTTTTTAGAGGAGATTGTTCAAGGATTATGAGTAGGTCGACATCAGAAGACTGGGACACATCACCCCTTGCAGTGGAGCCAAAAACAAAATTTGCAAGGAGATTATCTTTATTCTTTATAAAGGTCCTTTAGCCTTTCAATAAGACCAGGAAGGGCTTCCCATACCCTGTAATAAAAATAAGTTTTTGTTTTTTCCTCTACCATTTTAGGCGGACCTTAACTCCTTTTTTTGCCAGGTATTCTTTGATTTCCCTTATGGTATAGAGCCCATAGTGGACCATAGAGGCTATTAAGGCTGCGTCAGCCTTTCCTTTAGTTAAGACTTCATACAGATGTTCCGGATGCCCAGCTCCACCGGAGGCTACAACCGGTATCTTAACCTCGCTTGCTATCATCTCAGTGATGGTAAGCTCATAGCCTTCTTTAGTTCCGTCTGCATCGATGGAGTTTAGGACGATCTCACCTGCTCCAAGGTTTTCCGCCTCCTTTGCCCACCAGAGGGCATCTATCCCCATGGGCTGCCTCCCCCCTTTTATCCAGACCTCATAGCCTGAGGGGATCTTTGCCGACCTCTCAACCCTTTTTACATCCATCCCAAGGACGATGCACTGGGAACCAAAAGCCTTGGCTCCTTCATAGATAAGCTTTGGGTTTAGGACAGCAGCCGTGTTCACTGATACCTTTTCTGCCCCGGCAAGAAGAACCTCTCGCATCTGCTCAACGGTGCTTATCCCCCCTCCAACTGAAAAGGGGATAAAAATCTGCTCTGCCGTTCTTCGCACAACATCTATCATTATCTTTCTATGCTCAGCGCTTGCGGTTATATCATAAAAGACTATCTCATCCGCCCCTTCTTCATAATAAGTCTTTGCCATCTCAACGGGGTCGCCAACCTCAACATTGTTCTTAAACTTTACACCCTTCGTAGTTTTTCCATCCTTGACATCAAGACAAACAACTATCCTCTTACTAAGCATTTGAAATCCTCCTTAACCTCTTGTCTCCGCCAAAAGCCATTCTTCATAGGGCTTAAAAAGTATTTCCACCTCAAGCTTTGCCACGCAGGGACAAGTGTAGGTATGGAGCTCCTTTATACGCTCTGTTGCCTTTTTAGCTAAGCTTTCCCTTGTTTTAACTATCATCACAACCTCAGGGCTTTCTTCAATCTTTCCTTGCCAATGATAGAGGGAATAGATGTTTTGGTAGATGTTTACGCAGGCACAAAGTCTCTCCTCAAGAAGGGCCTTAGCTATTGCCTTTGCCGTTTCAAACTTATCAGCAGTTACATAAAGAAAGACTATTCTTTCGCTCATGCCCTACCTCCTTCTATAACCTCGAACAATTTTTCAAGGGGAAAGGGCTTATAAAGAACCGCATCATACCGGATATGCCTTGCCCGTTCAGAAACTTCCTTAGGCGTGTATCCGGTCATCAAAACTATCTTTACGTCCCCCGAAAGTAGCCCCTCTTGTCTTAGCCTTTCAATGAGATAAACTCCACCCTTACCCTGCGGGACTGTGAGGTCAAGAAGGAGAACCTCAAAGGGTCTTCCCTCTTCATAAGCAGATTTATAAGCTTGAAAGGCAGAATCCCCTTCCTCGAAGGTTTCAACTTCATAACCCCTTTCCCTTAAGACCTCAGCTAAAAGCTCCCTAACCTCTTCCTCGTCCTCAAGGATGAGAACCCGCTTTGCCGCGCGCTCCTTTTCGACCTTAGTTTCCTTATGTTCCTCGATAATAGCAGTGATGACCTTTGGTTTTCTTGGGAGCTTGATGGTAAAGGTTGTTCCTTTACCGACTTGGCTATCAACTGAGATCTGTCCTCCGTAGAGGTCTACGACCCTTTTTAGCACTGTTAGCCCAAGCCCCGTGCCGTGAGGCTTCGTGGTAAAGCCAGGGTCAAATATCTTGGATAAGAGCTCAGCAGGTATCCCAGGTCCGGTGTCTTCAAACTTAAGGACTACATTTTCATCCTCGGCAAGAGCAGAAACCTTAAGGATTCCCTTCCCTCCCATAGCATCCTTGGCGTTTAACACAAGGTTTTGAAGGATACACAAAAGATGGGCATGGTCCATAAGGAGCTTTAGTTCCTCTTCTACAGAAAATTCAGCCTTAACTTCAGACCCCTGAAGATAGAAGGAAACCCATTCCGGAATGAACTCAGCAAGCTTTATCTCTTCAAACTTTCTTAAATCCCTTCCTGAAAGGATAAAAAGCTCTAAAACCTTTTGAGAGACCCTATCAAAGGCCTCCTTTACCTTCTTTACATGCTTTGCCTTATCAAGGTCTAAGGCATCCTTTAGCTTTAGCTCAAGGAGCTCAAGATGCCCTTTGATTACCATGAGGAGGTTGTTTAGGTCATGGGCAAGCCCTCCTGCAATCTGTAGGACAGCCGATGTCTTCTCAGCCCTTCTTGCCTCCTCTTCAAGGATCAACCGCTCAGTAATATTAAAGACCAATCCAAGGAAACATCTTTTACCAAAAAAGGATATCTCATCAAAGAAGATTTCAATCGGGACCTCCGAGCCATCCTTCCTTTTAAGCCTTGTCTGAACATGCTTTTTAGCAAGGGCTGAAGGTTGCCTCTTTTGAATTTTAGAAAAGGCTATCCTTGCCCTCTCCTGTAGCTCAGGGGTTGGCGTCAAAAGGTCATGTAATCTTTCATTTAGGAGCTCGCTTTTTTCGTATCCTGTAAGCTTGGCTAAGCTTGAGTTGACAAAGACTGCTCTTCCCTCCTCATCAAGAAGAGCCAACCCAACCGGCAAAAGCTCAACCAAGGTCTCAAAAAACTTTTGGGCTTCCTCCTTGACCTTGAGGTATTCGGTAATGTCCTCTAAAACGGTGTAGATTAAGATGTCTCCATCTTGCTTGTAGAGCTTTGAGGAAAGAAGGGCATAGAAGGGCTTTCCATTTAAGGTTTTAAGCTCTGCTTCATAAGCCCTTACCTCACCCTTTGTTAAGACTTCGGAGATGAAAGCTTGTCTCTCCTCAGGGTTTACCCAAAGGTCTTTAGCATTGAAATATTTTCCTTCAAGGTCTTCAGGGACCTCAAAAAACGCCCTTGCCTGCCTGTTTGCTTTGACGACTGTTCCGTCAGGCTTTGTTATAACTATAGCTACGGGGTTTTCCTCAAAGAGCCTAACAACTTCGGTCACATCATCGTAGAAGGTCAATTTTAAGGTCTTGCCAGACCTTGTGCGGAATACCTGAAAATATCTTTGAAAATACTTGGAAAGCCCGGGAGAAAAGAGAATGCTACCCCCTCGCACTTCCCCCTTCAATAAAGGACAATCCGGGCAGGGGTCAGTCCTCCCAAAAAGGATGTAGTGGCATTTAGGACAATCCTCCTTTTCAATCAGGGGTTTTAAATTTTTACTTGCATAAAGGATGTTAAAGTTTTCATCGTTTATGAAAAAGAGCCCAGGATAAAGGTCAACCGTTGTCTTCAAAAGTTCCTCAAGCTCCTTCTCTTTAGTCCTATCCTCTATAAAGTGAAGGTAGCCAAAATGCTCGCCCCTTTCATCATACAAAGGAATTAGCGTAACCAAAAGATGCTTCTTTAGTTTTGGTTCAAAAAAATCTTTATGATAAAAAGCTTTGATAGCGGTTTTCGTTTCCTTAAGCGCTGCGCAAGGCTCCTTAGGGCAGCAGGTTGGTTTATCTTGGCAGGTTTCGCCGGAGCATCCTGTAAGAGGGCAGGTGTAAGCATCACCCTGCAAAGGGCAAAAATCCGGAAGCTCGTTTAAGCCATGGACAAATTCGTAGCACCTTTTTCCTTTTACATCTTCACGAAGGATGCCAAAAAATTGACAGAAGGCTTGATTCACCTTAAGTATGATATTGTCTTTACTTAAAAGAAAGGCGGGAAGCTCTGAGCTTTCTAAGATTTTATCTATATCAAGATGATAGGTCATTTATATTCTTTGCATTCCTTAATACCGAGCTTTCTGTAGACAACCATCACAGGGCACCAATTTGTAAAGGCAGATTGTATTTGATTGATAGCCATAAAGATCAGAAAGGCTTTCCAAAACCAATGCACATCTTTAGCGGGGATTATGCCAACTAAAGTTACCACAAGGAGCACCGCCCCTGCCGTAAGCCTAAGAACTCTATCCATGGTCATAGCCATAGTATCTTACCTCCTTTTAGAGGTTGAGAAATTTAATAATAATTTTAAACTTTATTCGAAGACTTAGCAAGTTGGGACAAATTTTTTATATTACCTCTGAGGTTGTGTCAATAAAGCTCTCTGCCCTGTCTTGAAGAGCTGTAGAGAGGCATTCTTCATTTCGTTCGGAACGGCTTCTCACAGGGAGACCCTCCCTTACCTCTTTTTGTTATCTCTTGACAAACTATGAATAACAAATACAATTTTTCAATTAAAAATACTACGCATAGGGAGGATTAAAGCTATGTCAACGGTTTTTCCGCTCCTTTTTTTTATTTTATTTTTGCTCCCAAAGAATGCCTTGGCCATGCACATCGCTGAAGGGGTTATCCCCTTTAACCAAGCCTTGCTTTGGTTCGTGGCTTTATTTATAGTTCTAATCCCCTCTTTTCTAAAACTAAGTAGAACGCTTAAAGAGCATCCTGAGAAGAAGGCGGTGTTTGCCTTCGCTACAGCCCTTGTTTTTCTTCTTTCCATGCTTCCCATACCTGTTCCCTTTGCGGGCACCTGTTCCCATCCTGTGGGGGTTAGCCTCGCGGTCATGCTCCTTGGGTTGGCAGGGGGTATAGTTTCAGGATTTATCGTCCTTATCCTTCAAGCCTTTCTTCTTGCCCATGGGGGAGTTTCAAGCCTTGGGGCAAACGCTTTTTCCATGGCTGTTGTTGGAAGCTTTTTTGCCTACCTTGCTTTATCCCTCCTAAAAAGGACAAGCCTTCCCGTTTTCTTCGTTGGCTTTCTTATGGGGCTTTTTTCCGATTGGGCAACCTATCTTACAACGGCTATCCAGCTCTCCCTTGCCTTGTCCGGGCAAGAACCTTTTACAGCTATCTTCATCAAAGCCATACTTGCCTTTCTTCCAACCCAACTTCCCATCGGTATCCTTGAGGGATTGCTTGCCGGTTCCATTGCTTCAGCCTTAGCCAAAAGAAGAAAAGACCTTCTTATCTGGGAGGTGTAAGATGAAAAGGCTACTTAAGATTTTGGGCTTGCTTCTCGTGCTATTATCAGTCTTTATGCTAAACCAGTCTTTTACTTTGGCTGAAGAGGGGTCTAAAGAAGAAAAATGGAAAGGCTTTGATGAGGCGGTGCTTGAGAAGCTTGCTAAAGAGCATGGAAGGGAGCCAAAGGAGAGCTTCATAACCCTTGAAGGAGACCTTGAGCTTTTTATGTTTAGCCTCATGTCCGGTATTTCTGGTTTTGTGGTAGGATATTACTTTAGAAAGATATTCGTTGAGGGTCGCCATGCATTTTCTCATAGAAAGGAAGGTCAACCTTCCTCTTGAGGGAAGGCTAAAGTTCATCTACCTTTTTTTCGTCCTAAGCCTGGTACTTATCTCAGCTTCAATCCCTTTCCATGCTGTAGTCCTTTTCTTCCATCTAACACTTCTTTTGCTCTTTCGCATACCTAAAAAAGAACTATTAAAAGCCTACGCAGAGCCTTTATTCGTTGCCCTTATGCTTCTTTTGATAAAAAGCGTAAGTCTTTCTCCCTTTGCCTTTTACCCGGAGCGCTTTGCTGAAAACTTAAGCTTAGCTACCCGGGTCCTTTCAGCCTTCACCCTCTTTCTCTTGATTTTCTATTCCTTTTCTTTTACCGAACTTTTGCAAACCCTGCACAGCTTTCGCTTTCCCTCTTTGCTTGTTGAATTGATGCTTCTTACCCATAGGTTTATCCTTTTACTCTACGACGAATTTCTTACTATCTACTACGCTCAAAGAAATCGCCTTGGCTTCTGTGGAATAAGGACCTATGCTCGATCGGTAAAGGCGGTAACTCAGGCCCTCTTTTTCAAGACCTTAGAACATGGTGAGAACGCCATCCTGAGCATGAGACAAAGGGGTTACGATTTCAAAAATCTCTTTGTTAAAAAGACAGAGGTCCGTCCTCTGGAAATTGTTTACCTTTCTGGTATGATGGTAGTATGGCTTACCATTTTTCTCATCCTTCAAGGTTGGTTGTAAAGCTAAGAAGATTTAGCTATTCTGGAGATGCTCCTCTACTTCAGGATGTAGAGTTTGAGGTTAAAGCTGGAGAGTGTTTGGTCATCCTTGGGGCAAGCGGGGCAGGAAAGACCACTCTTCTAAAGGTTATAGATGGGCTTTTGAAGGATTATGAAGGTGAGGTCTTTCTTGACGGTCAAGACATAAGAAAGCTAAAACCTAAGGAAATTTACAGTAAGATGGGGCTTCTTTTTCAAAATCCCGATGAACAGCTCTTTGCTCCCACCGTGTTTGAGGATGTAGCCTTTGGTCCAAGGAACATGGGGTTTGATGAGGAGGAAGTGAGAAGAAGAGTACTTCAAGCTTTAGACCTTGTTGAGTTATCAGGCTTTGAGGTTCGGTCTATATCTCAGCTCTCCTTTGGACAAAAAAAGAGGGTTGCCCTTGCCGGACTTCTCGCCATGGGGCATGAGGTGCTTCTTCTTGATGAACCAACTCTTGGTCTTGACCCCATCAGGGAAAGAAGGTTTTTAAAGCTTTTAAAGAGGCTTCAAGAAGAAAGGAGCATAACCTTAGTCATCGCAACCCATCAAGTAGATATCGTTCCTGAAATCGCAGACAGGGTGTTAATCCTTTCTGAGGGCAAGGTCTTTTTCCTTGGTCCACCGGAAGAAATTTTCGGGAAGCCCCACCCTCTTGAAAAAGTTTACTTGAGGCATCCTTTGGTTAGCGAAACCTTTTTTCCTCTTTGGGAGAGGGACGGGCTTAAGAAACTTCCTTTAACGGTTGAAGAGGGAAGGGAGATTTTAAAAAGGCTTCTTTTTAATAATAGCAATTTTTTTGGCTAATTCTTAGGCTGGGCAAAGACGATCCTACCTGACGGGGTATGAAGGAGATGGGCTACCACAACTTCAAGCTCTTTACCGATGAATTTTCTTCCTTGTTCCACGACAACCATCGTGCCATCATCGAGATAACCTACCCCTTGGTCCCTCTCTTTTCCTTCTTTTACTATCTGAATGGTTAGTTGATCGCCGGGCTTTACAGGGGTGCGAAGGGCAAGAAATAGTTCGTTGACATTCAACACTTCAACATCGTAAAGCTTACAGACCTGATTTAGGTTGTAATCTGTGGTTATGAGCTTTGCTTGGAGCTCAACGCAGAGTTTGATTAGCTTTTCATCCGTGGGAAGATTCTTATAATCCTGCTCCAAGATGCGAAAATCACCCTTCAAAACCTCTTTTAGATCCTGCAAAAGTTCCAAAGCTCTTTTGCCCTTTGCTCTTTTGGTTGGGTCTGTGCTATCTGAAAGGATTTGAATTTCTTCCACAACAAACCGAGGCACAAAGACAGGACCATCAAGCCAGCCGGTTTTTGCAACCTCAACAATTCTGCCGTCTATGATAGCGCTTGTATCTATCACCTTAGCATGTCTTTTTGGCTTTGCTGATTTAGGTGGTTTGCTACCGAAAGAGACCTTAGCTAAAAGCCTCTCGCTTAATTTTTCTAAGAAGTCAAGTATCGGAAGCTCAGCCAAAGTTTTACCACCGATAACTGCTCCAAGATAACCAAGCCCAAGGGCACTCATGGTGTAAAGAAAGACTTGCCATACGCCTTGAGTAAAAATTTCAAAAAAGTTTGATATTAGCCTTGCAAGAAAAAGACCAAGGGCAAGCCCGATGGCTCCTCCTATTAACTTGACAGGCGCTAATCTTTTAAAGATATCTTCAAGATAAAGCGTCCCAATGCCAAGCAAGCACCCAAGCCCACCCCCAGCTAAAACCATCCACCATCCACGGTCTTTGAAATAGAGATAGAAGATTATGACTCCTATGATGGTAGTTGCCAAGACAAAAAGGGCTCTAAACTTGCTTAGCTTCATGGGCTTAGGTTTTTAAAAGTTCGTCAATCTCCTTTTGCAATTCTTTTTCTGACCTTCCAGTGGCTAAAGAAATTTCGGTAATCAAAAGGTTTTTTGCTTGCTCAAAGAGTTTACGTTCGCCGAAGGATAGAGGCTTCTTTTTTGAGATTTCATACAACTCCCGAAGAAGGCTTGCGAGCTCAAAAATGTCTCCAGACTTTAGCCTTTCAGTATATTCTTTGTAGCGCTTATTCCAAGAGCCGTTGAAGCATACTTCCCTTGGTTCTTGTAAGATTTTAAAAACTTGCGGGACAGAGCTCTTGGAAATTATCGGGCGAAGCTTGACCTTATTAACAGAATGTTGAGGGATGATGAATTCGGTGTTCCTGTCAAGAAGTTTACAGACATAGCTCAGCACCTTAGTACCGGCAATCTCCTTTTCTTCAATACGAATTATTTTCCCAATACCACAGCCTGGATAAACAACGAGGTCATTTTCTTTAAACATGGACCGTCACCAAGTATAATTATACTACAAATAAGGAAATTTTAAACTTGAAGGGGCTGGTTTAAGAAAACTTAGTATCACCCCGAGCTTTGCCCGAGGTGCGTAAGTGCCGAGGGACCCCTTGCTTGTAAGCTCGGGGCGACATAAAAAGGGGTGGCTTGGGATGACATAAAAAGTGGTGCCTAATATAAGCTCCCACGAAGCCAAGGGGACAAAAATTAAAAAAACATAGCTCAAAAACAAAGAGCTAAACTTGGGTCATAAGGAGGTTTAGGTCAAGGGGTCTTTGGGCAAGCTCATTGTCAAGGTAAAAGAGGGCTTGAGGGTCGTTTTTTATAAGTCTAAGCTTATTAAGTATGGCTTTAAAAGATGCCTCCTCTTCTACCTGCTCATCTACAAACCATTGCAAGAAGTTCTCCGTAGCGTAGTCCTCAAACTTTCTTGCTAAGGTCATAAGCTTGTTTATTCTTGAGGTAACTTCCTGCTCATGCTTATAAGCGTAGGCAAACACATCCTCAGGACTTTGCCATTCCTTTGGTGGGGCAGGGATCTCCTGTAGTACAACCCTTCCATCCCTCTCAAAGATAAACTTATAAAACTTCATGGCATGCATGAACTCTTCCGCAGTTTGAGCCTTCATCCAATGGGCAAAGCCTGGCAAGCCTAAATCTTCAAAGTAAGCAGACATGGCTAAATAAAGATAACCAGAGTAGATTTCCCACTTTAACTGCTCATTTAAAGCAGCCTCCATCTCAGGATGTAACATGGCTAACCTCCATTTTAAATTTTTATTTTTTTAGAAAAAAAATAAATCAAAATCCAAAAATTTCAACTGGTTCTGGGCTGTTCAAAAAAGGTTCCCCCACTTTGTCCTGCCGTGCGATAGCGAGGCATCCCTGATTTCGCTCAGCACGGCGTCCCCAGGGGTAAGGACCCATTGGCTTACGCCTTGGTGCGACAGCAGAAGGGCTTGCACAAAACATTTTTAATACAGCCTCAAACAGGTTCTTGACGATGTTTAAATGAAGAGGCAACCGGCGATTTCCTATTAAATAAAGTCAATTATAAGGATTATCGCCGGTCATTCGACATTTTTAAAGGCTTAATACCTATACCTCAGTTCAGCCCTCAAGAAATGGGCAGTTTTTGCCTTCTTAGCGTAAAAATCATCGGGGTCAAAAATTTCATACTGAAACAGCCCAGTTAAGCTTTTTTTGAACTGACACTTAGCCAAGATTAGGTAAAGGTTTCCACGGTCCTTTCCATCATTGGAAAATACATAAGTAGGTAAACCTTTGGTTTTTTCATCGGCGTAAAGCTTTTGGTACCCTAACTGTAAACTTAGATTTGGCAAGGGGGCTAAGTAAAGATTAACAAGGGGCATCTTAAGGTTTGTCCAATAGCCCGGAATGGGACCTGCTTTAGACATAGTTTCTAAAAGATAGGTGTAAATGATAAGCTCATTCCAGAGCGGGTTCCGTGAAAATAGTGGGTTAAAGCCTTCATCTTTTTTGCTTTTTGGGTCATCTCCCGAGAGATAAACATAGCCAATCTCAACTTTTGGCTTCATCGGGCAGTTTGAGAAGGATTTTTCAACAAAAACATAGCCACCCCAAGCCCTTCTATCCGTCCCGTTTGAGTATTTTCCAAACTGGCGCACAAGCTCAGCCCTAACTTTAGCTAATTTGACATCGTAAACAGCCCTTGCTCCAATGTTATGAAGGTATGAGGCAACCTTTGGTCCTCCATACTGGCGATCCTCTTCCTCCTTTTTATAGATGTAGTAGGGCTCAAGCTCTAAGCCGTTTGAGAATTTGTTCCGCGAGTAGACCCAAAAGCCAAGCTCGTTTGAGCTAATAAGCCTCTTTTTGTGTTTTATGTAGAGGCTTCCTGTATTATCCTTTGCTGGTGGTTTATCATCATAGGCTGGATGTATGCTTGGAAGAAAGACATCCCTCATGGTGTTCCGAACAAGCACGATGTCTACCGTGTTTTTGGGAGTTAGGGTTAGGACACCTTTTATAGCATTAAAGTAAAAAGACCTTGAGCCATCACCCGGCGTTCCATCAAGGATAAGAAAGCCTTCACCATACATGTCCTTTCCCAAGAAATCTTGCCGTCCAATCCTCAAGTCAAGGGGAAGACCAAACACCCTTTTTAAGTCAAGGTATAGATTATCTATTATCACCTCATCCTGGTCAAACTTTCGTCTGTCGGTTCCGTCCTTTAGCATATGATAATACGGTCCCATCTGATACTTGGGTTCGGTGTTTAGCCTCACCATTAGGCTTGTCTGGTTGTTAAACTTTATTTCATCCCAAAGCATTACCCTTAAACGAAAAAAGCTTCTATCCTTAAAAGAATTTAAAGTCTCGTTAGTCCCCAAGGTAAACAAATTATCCCAGTTTTCGTAGCGGAACCTTACATCAAACCCTGGCTTATGTTCAAAACCAAAGGCAACTGCCCCATTAAGCAAGGTTAACCCAAGAAGGGCAGAAATAACTTTTTTCTTCGCCATCTTTAACCTCCTGCTGAGATTGATGATAAAAGGCAAACTACCGAAAAATTGGAGTTATGTCAAGGGAGGGCTTCCTAAAATTCAGTGTATCATTTAAATGAGCTTTAATTCAGGTATAATTTTAATGCTAAATTAGATGAAATAGTGCATAGTATCCTTTTTATTGTGTAAAAATTTCTCAGGAAAGGGCATGGTAGTTCCCCAAATCAATCTCGTTACATCCCATAAACCACCCTTAACTTTAACCCCTCATTAAGCTCTTTCAAGGTCATATATAATAACTTTCAGCTGATCCTTTTATCAAAAAAGCTTGTTATTCAGCATTTTCTTGAAGAGTTTCTTAACATCTCATGAAAGTTGAAAGAACCATCTTTCTTGAAAATCAACCTAATAGCAATGTCAATATTCCCATCAAAGAGTAAAAACACCATTTACCGGGTTTACAAGATAAATAAAATTTACCCTGCCATTCTATTAAACTCTGGTTAAGAAATATTTAACCAAGTATACTTCAGACTCTTACTTTTGAAATTACAGGGTATTGGAGAAAGTACTTTTTTACAATCCTTGCCCTTTCAAAATGGTTTACGATGGGCTGATGATAGGGAAGTTTGTACCTCAAGGGGTCATGAAGCATATAAGAGGGTAAATCCTTTAACTCAGGAAGGTATTTCTTTATATATCTTGCTTCAGGGTCAAATTTTTTAGCCTGAAGAATTGGGTTGAACATCCTAAAAGGCTTTGGGTCTGCTCCCACAGAAGCTACCCATTGCCAATTTCCTGTATTCACTACCTCATCGTAATCGATGAGATTTTCTCTGAAGAAGGCTTCACCAAGCCTCCAATCGATAAACAAGTCTTTAGTTAAGAAAGAGGCAACGATCATCCTTGCCCGATTGTGCATGAACCCCTCTGATAATAACTGCCTAATTCCAGCATCGACGATGGGATATCCGGTTCTTCCCTCTACAAAGGCTTTAAAAACCTTTTCATTATTTTCCCAAGGAATGTTCCTTCGCTTTTCCTGAAATTCGCATTCCTTAAGTTGAGGGAAATAGTGCTTTATATGATACCAAAATTCTCTCCAAGCCAATTCTTTAATAAATTGGCAGTCTTCTCCGGCAACCTCTTTAGCCTTCTTAAATATTGTTCGTAGGGAGATGACCCCAAATCTTATGTAGGGCGAAAGCTTTGATGTGCCGTCAAGGTCAAGCCTATTTCTTGTTTCATTATATCTTCTAAAATCAAATTTGTTCAATCTCTGAAAACCAAAATCTAAGGGAAAATATCTGTTTTCTTCATACTCCATATTCTGCAAGAGTTTATCCAGTGTGCTAAAAGGCAGTTCTGGAACTTTGACCTTAGTAGGAATTGGTTTGCACTCAAGCATTAAATTTTTTAACCAATCCTTTAAAAAGTGGCTATAAACTCTCTTGAAGGGTACCTTGGTTATGTCGCAAAGAAAGTTTCCTAAGTAAACATGGAAGTCTATGCCATAAGAAAGACAGATTGATTTTACCTCCTTTTCAATTTCCTCACCTGTGAAGGAAAAGGTTTTATTGGTAAAGACTCCCTGAGCTTGAGAGGTCTTAATTATCTCTGGAAAGACCTCTCTTGGCTCCCCAACGAAGACATAGAGCTTACCTCCAAGATCCCTTAAATCTTTGTCAAGCTTTTTTAAGGCTGATACAATAAATCCAAGCCTGTCTTTTCTTTTGCCAAATTTTTCAAGCAAGCTTGGAATAAAAATAAAGATAGGGATAATCTCCTCTGCAAGGATTGAAGCTTCATACAGAGCCTCATTATCATCAATCCTCAGATCCCTTTTAAACCAAACAACAACCCTTTTATACCTTTTCTTTTCATTCATTCATTAAGCCAGCTAAAGTCGAGCTGAAATATTGGTTCTGGATAGGGTTTTGCAAAAAGGAATCCTTGCATTAATCTTACGCCAAGTTTGTAAAGAGTTTTGGCTTCTTCTCTTCTTTCTATTCCCTCAGCAATTATTTCAATTCCATGGGAGCTTAGCGCCTGGATAAGTGCTTTTACTAAATCCAGCTTTATAGGGGTTTGGTCTATTCCTTCGATCAATTCTCTGCTAATTTTGACAAAATTTGGTTGCAATCTTATTAAGGCTTCAAGGGAGCTAAAACCTGTGCCAACATCATCTAAAGCGGTTTTGAACCCATGTTTTCTGTAGTATTCAAGAATTTTGTTGAGATGTTCAAAGTCCTTTACCTTTTCAGTTTCTACCACCTCAAAGACTAAATTTTCGGGATTCCACTCTAATTGAAAAGCCCATTTTATAGTATTTTGCAGACAAAAAACAGGATCATAGATTACAGTTGGTATAAAGTTAATGAAGATCTTATGATTTTTAAGACCCTTAACAGCGGCGGTTTTTACGGAAACCTCTCTACAACTCCGGTCAAGAAAAAAAAAGCGTGTCAGTTGCCCGAGCAGCTTCAAAAAGATAGGATGGACTTAAAATCTCTCCGTTTCTCTTAACACCCCTTATCAAGCATTCAAAACCATAAACTTCCTTTCTCTCCAAGTTCACAACAGGATGAAAGTAAACGGTAAGTCTATCCATTTCTAAAATTTCAAGGTATTCAGTATACCTTAAAATAGCTGAATAAACGCTCAAGGGTTTTAATCGAGGGATAACTGAAAATAAATTTTCTCCCTCTGTAAGAAATCCGACCTTCAAATCTTCTTTTTCAGCTTCACTGAAAGGTTGATTGGCAAGGGTTGATATTAATTTTTCCATATTCACCTCTGGAATTAGTATCTGCCCTTGAAGTAGGATATACGAGAAGTTGTTTTCAGAAAGAAGCTTTGCCACTTTTTGTATTAGGAAATCTATGGAGGAAAAGATGACCACATTAACTTTAACTTCCGGAAATTTTGGCAAAATTTCACACTTTGGACAGGGTTTTTTCACGCATAAGTCACCTTACTTGCTATGATATTTTTATATTTTTAAAATTTCCCGCAATTTTTTAGCCCCGAGCTTGCTTGTTATGATGTTTTTTCCTATCTCCTTAAAGGTAATTTCTATCTTTCCATCAGGAAGTGAAGTTATATTCTTAATCTTTTCTAAGTTTACAAGGT
>Ga0080004_1077615_pt1 | contig 22175 bp, 22 predicted proteins | sample WasSprMetagenome_FD_69207 | JGI IMG/M metagenome (GOLD analysis project Ga0080004, IMG submission 69207) | Sulfidic aquatic microbial communities from Washburn Spring, Yellowstone National Park, USA - WS (SPADES assembly) (version 2) | ecosystem: Environmental > Aquatic > Thermal springs > Hot...
GGACTAATACGGGATCCGTCTGGGTTGCCCTGAAGCCAACGATACTCGATCATGTGCTGAGCTTCCCGAGGGTGACGCAGATAGTCTATCCAAAGGACTTGGGCTACATAATCCTGATGAGTGGCGTGAGGTGTGGGAGCAGGGTTGTTGAGGGCGGGACCGGGGCCGGGGTCCTGACAACGATGCTAGCCTACTATGTCGCGCCAAGCGGACGGGTCTATAGCTATGATATTGAGCAGGAGCACTTGGAGCTCGTTGCGAAGCATCTTGAGAGACTTGGCCTCATAGAGTATGTCGAGCTGAAGTATGGAGACTTAACAAAGTCAATAGACGAGGAAAATGTGGACGCTGTCATCTTGGATATACCCACTCCATGGCTTGCGATCTCGAATGCGAAGAAGGCGCTTAGGGATGGTGGAGTGCTGATCTCTATAAGCCCGACGATAGAGCAGATAATCGAGACTGTTGAGAGGCTGAGGGAGGAGGGGTTCGCCGACATATCATGCGTCGAGATACTATTGAGGAGGATGAGGGTGCGGAGGGGAATGACTCGACCAGAACACCAAATGCATGCTCATACAGCGTACATAGTCGCCGCAAGGAAGGCTTACAGGGAGGATGAGAGCTAAGCCTTAAAGCCTACTAGCTGTAGAACTAGGGGCGATGAAGCGGGCGTTAGCTATCCAGCTAATTCCTATAATCCTCCTAGTGCTCGCTGTCTGCACGCCGATAATCTACACTGCGGTCTCGAGCATCTCCACATGGGCGATAGCGCTGACGCTAGCATGGATACTTCTCCTAGTGGTCTATGTCGGGCTAGCGGTGATAAAGTGGAAATAAGGTGGTTACTCGCCCTTCAACTTTTTGATTAAGTCGGCTAGGGCTTCAGCAGCCTCATCTGCATGTTGATATGGATACTTCTGTGGATGCATAAACTTGAGGTGCACGAGATAGCAGCATACGTGGTTCGCGGCGGCCGCAGCAAGCTCCCTAGCGATCAGCTGGTGCTCCTCGACCTCCTCAGCGGCCTCAACCTCCCTAATCCTCCTCTGGCCCTCAGCAGCCTGGAGGTCCTTTAGTCTCCTCTGTAGAATGTCCTCGGGCCTGAACTCGAGGACGACTATCGCGTCCGGCTTCAGTATCTCGGCAACCCGGGATGGCATGCCAGGATAGTATCCATAGGGCGTCTTTATCGCGGCATGAGTATCTATGATCAGGTCGCCATCGAGCTTTGAGATCTCCTCAGCCGCCTTCTCCTGGAGCTGCTTATAATCCGTCGGCTTAATTCGTTTCCTCATCTCATCCCTATCAGATATGCCGAAAACTTTTCTTGCCTCCTCAAACATGTAATCTCCAAAGTTCACGATCTTAAGCCCCGGGACCTTCTCCACGAGTTTCTTGAGTATTGTAGATTTGCCCGCACCCGGAACAGCTACAACAACTACCCTAACCATGAGTGAGGCTTGGGAAAGCGATGAAATAAAGGTTGCCGGGCGGCTAGGATAACTGCATCTGCCTCTCGATCTTCTGCTTCGCCGCTTGATACTCCTCTTCACTCAGCTCTCCGATCTTATATCTTAACTCGATCTTATCAAGTTCCTTCTTCAGCTTCTCATAGATCTTCATGAGATCCTTTAATGCGTCCAGCGTCTCATCAAGATCTCCGGTGATCATGCTGATATCCTCATCGCTCAAGCCGAGAGATGATCCCTTCTCCAAGATCCGCTCCCTTAGACTCCTGATACGCTCCTCGTAAGCCGGGATGTCGCTAAGCTTCACGTCGAGGAAGTTCCGCAGCACATCTATCCTCGGCCTAATTTTCGAGATCTCCCTATCTATCGCGAGCTTCTCTGTTATGTACTGCTTGTCCGAGATCTCGCCAATCTCATGCCTAACCCTAAGCTGCTCAAGCCTCGTCGTCAATTCATTTAACTTCTGCTCGAGCGAGTTTATGAGCTCGAGCCTTCTCGAGTTAATTGATCTAATTTTCCCCTGATATTCCTTGTAAAGGTCTAGGAATACCTCGGCCGATGCCTCTCCGCCGAGGAACAGCTCGAGGAGCTTGTGCCTCCAATTGAGATAATTCGCGAGCTGCTCCACGATCTTCCTCTCCTCCGAGATCTCATGAGGCTTCTTCTCAACTTCCTCTGGAGCTTCTTGCTTAACCTTCTCCGCCTGCGCCTCTATCTCGGAGACAACCTCATCCTCAAGCTTCTCCTCGGTGAGCGGTTTTCCACAAAACTTACAGAACTGAGCCTTAGGCGTCTCCCGGCCACAGTGGGGGCAGATGACCTTCTCCCTCCACATTACCTGATCGAGCCAGATCTCGTAATACTGCATTATAAAAATTCCCTCATACCGCCGCGGGGATGAGCAACCTGTAGGCAACTGCGAGTTCGCGAGGTAATACCTCGGCGGGGGCGTTCGCAGGCTGGGCTAAACCAATAAATACATCTAAGACCAGTTACACGATGAAAGGGAGTTGGGATGGTGAGCGAGAGGGAGCTTTCACTAGCGCCCATTCACAGGCTGATAAAGAAGGCTGGAGCTGCTAGAGCGAGCGAGGATGCAGCAGAGGAACTTAGGAAAATCCTAGAGGAGATAGGGATAGCAATAGCCAAAGAGGCCCTGAGCCTGGCACAATATGCTGGCAGAAGAACTGTTAGGAGAGAGGATATTGATAGAGCGGCTAGGACGCTCCTTAGAGGATATTACTCAACCCAGTAAAAATCATTAAACGTTTGCCCAAGCGCGTAGCATAGCTTGTTGGGAGGCTGGAGGACCTCATCAGAAGCTCTGCCGCCCACCCTTACTTATAAGGGATGGCTGATAATCCTTAAATTCAGCTCAAAGGTTCTCATCCCAGATCAGATTCTCCGGTTTTGGGAGGTGTAATGGTATGTCCAGAGTTGTTGGTGCTGGTCAACCTGTTCTGATACTGAAGGAGGGCACTAGCAGGACTAGAGGCAGGGCTGCTATGCGGAACAACATCGCCGCAGCGAAGATAATCGCTGAGATAGTGAAGACCACGCTCGGCCCAAAAGGAATGGATAAGATCCTTGTCGACTCGATCGGCGACGTCATAGTCACGAATGATGGCGCAACGATCTTAGATAAGATGGATGTCGAGCATCCGGCAGCTAAGATGCTGATCGAGGTTGCTAAGGCCCAAGACACCAGTGTTGGAGACGGCACCACAAGCGCTGTCGTGCTCACCGGCGAGCTCCTAAAGAGGGCCGAAGACTTGATCGAGCAGAAGATACACCCGAGCACGATTATAACAGGCTATAGGAGGGCCCTCGACATAGCCCTCAACGAGGTCCAAAAGTTAGCCAAGCCCGTCAAGCTCGAGGATAAGAAGACGCTGATGAAGATAGTGGAGACGTCTCTCGGGAGCAAGAGCCTTGGGTTCGCGACGGATCATATAGCCGAGCTCGCGATCGAAGCCGTCCTACAGATAGTTGAGGAGAGGGATGGAAGGCTTTACGCCGATAAGGACAACATCCAGATCATAAAGAAAATGGGTAAGAGTCTGTTAGAGAGCGAGCTCATTAAGGGCGTGATCATCGACAAGGAGGTCGTTCACCCGGCGATGCCGAAGAGGGTCGTGAATGCTAAAATAGCACTAGTAAATGCTCCATTCGAGATAGAGAAGACGGAGTTTAGCGCCGAGATAAGGATAAGGGATCCGCTCATGATGAAGCAATTCCTCGACGAAGAGACCAGAATACTTAAGGAGATGGTTGACAAGGTCGCGAGCGTTGGGGCCAATGTCGTCTTCTGCCAGAAAGGTATAGATGATATAGCCCAGTACTTCCTCGCTAAGGCCGGCATACTTGCTGTCAGGAGAGTAAAGTCATCGGACATGGAGAAGCTCGCTAGGGCGACGGGCGCCAAAATCGTCACCAACTTCGAGGACCTGACGGAGAAGGATCTTGGAGAGGCGGGCCTAGTGGAGGAGAGGAAGATTGGAGAGGATAAGATGGTTTTCGTCCAAGAATGTAAGAATCCGAAGGCTGTTTCGATACTGGTAAGAGCTGGCCTCGAGAGGCAGCTGGATGAAGCTGAGAGAGCGCTCAATGACGCGATCATGAACCTGATCTCCCTGATCAGGGACCTGAAGTATGTCCCCGGCGGAGGCGCAATCGAGATGGCCTTGGCGGCGGCTATAAGGAGAGAGGCTCCGAAGTATCCTGGAAAGGAGCAGCTCGCGATGCTCGCCTTCGCCGATGCCTTGGAGACTATTCCAAGGACCCTCGCCGAGAACGCCGGCCTAGAGCCCGTGGAGATCCTGACCGATCTCAGAGCGAAGCATGAGCGCGGCCTACACAACTATGGCGTCGAGGTATTCTCCGGCAAAGTTCAGGACATGGTGGAGGTCGGCGTCATAGAGCCCGTGAAAGTCAAGGAACAGGTCCTGAAGAGCGCCTTCGAGGCCTCTGCGATGATTCTAAGAATAGACGAGGTAATCGCTGCCTCTAGAAAGAAAGAAGGCAAGGAGAAGGAATCCAAACCTGAGACAAGCTCAGAGTTCGAATGACGCGTCCCACATTTCTTTTTCCATTTTTCTTTTTCCAGTCAGCCCCTTCTCGCAATACTTGAATACTATCATGTTGCTTAGAATTATGGTATGACAACTCCGGTTGGCGAGAAGCTTAGGAAGGCGTTTCAGAGGCTAGGCTTGACGGAGTATGAGATGAAGGCTTATCTAGCTCTTCTTCAGCATGGGGAGATGACTGCTAATCAGGTTAGCGAGGCGGCTGAGATCCCATACTCGAAGGTCTACGAGGTTCTTGAGAGCCTTGAGGAGAAAGGGTGGATTGGGAGCGAGGGTGGGAGGCCCGCAAGATATCATGCTAGGAGCATCTCGACTGCTTTGGAGATTAGTAGGATGAGGATCGAGAGAGATCTTAAGAGAATTGAGAATTTTCTTCTCAGTGAGCTATCTCCAATCGCCAAGGGCCTAGGAACTAGGGAGAAGCATGACGTATGGATACTTAGGGGCGAGCTGAACATATTGTCTAAGCTTAAGTCGCTTTTGGATGGCTGTGATTCCGAGCTCCAGCTGGCCACACCCTGGATGAGTAAAGAAATATTCACCATGCTTCTCCCAACGCTCACAACATTAAAGGCGAGGAATGGCAGGGCTCAGATAATGCTCTCTAGTGACTGTAACAGGGCCATAGCTATGAGACTGAAAGAGTATGGCGAGGTCAGGCTCAGGGATCAGCTATTCGGCGGGGGGGCGATCGCGGACTCCGATGAGACGATAATAATACTCGGGGAGGAGGGGAGGAGTCCCACCCTCGCAATTTGGTCCGATCATGCGGGGCTAGCAAGAATAGCCAAGGTATACTTTGAGCATCTCTGGAGAGACTCGGAACCACTTAAATGATAGAGTGTCTAGGAGTAGTGGCGCGGAGGGGGAATGGCGCTCCATTATAGTCATCGCTCCAGTAGGAGGAGCCCGGTGTGGCTAATCATCCTCCTCGTGATTATGATCATAGTCGCGTTCATAGTTATCTCCCAGATGATCTGGCTCATCCTAAACCTCTGGGAGTTCGGGGATCTATTTATCAGGCCATTTTACTATTCACTTCTCGGGGGCCTAATCCTCGCGGCGATAGCCTTCTTTCGTGTTGACTTCAAGAATAGGAGATCTCTCACTTTCTGGCTAGTTTCGCTCATCCTGAAGTTTTATCGAAGGGCGGGTTACCTAGAGCTCCATGACATAGACTTCTCGGCATACAGGCTCAATGTGAGCAGATTCCTAGCATGGCAGGTCACGAAAGTTCTCATAGGCTCCCTGATATTCGCCAATAGCATCTTCGGGCTCGCGGTCTCCGCAGTGCTCCAAGGAGTAGACTTGGGGATCAAGAATATCCCGGGGCTGTTCGCCCTCCCATTCACCTCTATGTCAGCTGGCGATATCTCGCCCGCCCTCCGGGTGATCTCCTCCGCGCCGGCCCTGATAATGCTTATCCCGCCGATCCTCTCCGCCCTTGGCCTCAGGCTGATGATCCTAATAGGTTTAACCGCCATAGTCAAGGCATTAGCCAAGACCGTCGTCGAGTATGTCAGGACGGGGCTCTTCCGGATACCGGCTGAGACCATCGAGGCGCTGATAGCCCTAGCTGCCGCCTGGACAGGTTTCAACTTCTTCTTCTCAAGCTACATAGACTATAACACGAGGGTGTATATTCTCGGAGCCTTCGCCATCGCGGCCATATTCCTAGTCTTCGCATACCTAGATAGGAGAAAGCCCGGATTCCTCTACGCCTTCAAGATAAAGCTCGGGACCGTGATCCTGATCCTGCTGATGGCCGCCGCTGTGGCGGCAATCCAGAATGGAATAGCTGATGCTAGGAAGGTCGAGTGGCTCGGCCCATACATCAAGCAGGAGATAGAGGTGAATCGATATCTCGCGGACATATCAGACATAACGATAGTTCATTACAATTTTACAATGGGCCAGGTTGGCAGGATAAATCTGGAGGAGGCATATAACGACTTATCCCTTGTGAGGCTGTGGGACTGGGACGCCGCCTTCACGAAGCTCAAGCCGGAGATAGGTCTGATACCATACGTGGACTTCGAGGACTCGGATATAATCAGGTTTGGGAACAGGCTTTACTGGAGCGCCTCAATGAAGCCTATACTCCCGAGGGGGGTTCAGCTCGAGAACGTGTGGTATAATGAGCATCTCGTGTATACGCATGTGCCGAACGGCTTCCTTCTCCTCGATGCCAACAATGGCAGCATAGTTGATAGCTCCACATTCTTCAAGCAGCGGAGAATCTATTATGGCGAGGGAGGCCTCCTCGAAACAACATGGGCTGCCATAATACTCGGGAAGGAGGAAAGCGACGAGATAACTGGGACACGATATAATGGTAGGGGAGGCGTGGTGGTCGGCCCACCGATCACATGGCTCTATGATGCGACATTCCTCCTCTCATACCCGGATAAGCAGGTCAAGCTGCTCAGATACAGGGACGTCTACGAGAGGCTTGGCCTCCTCCTACCATACTTCACATACAGGTGGAATGGGGGATACGTTGACATGTTCCCGGTGACTGATGGGGAGAACACCTACTGGCTTATGCCGCTGATAGTAAAGCTCCCGGCCGGTAATGTCCCATGGAGCAAGGGTAATAGCTATGTCAGGTTTGTGGGATACGCGCTAGTTGATATTTATAATGGTGATATGAGGCTGATAATAACTGGAGGCGACTTCTTCAGTGAGCTGATAAGAAGAGCCTACCAAGACATATTGATCGAAGAGATCCCGGGTTGGCTGAGAAATCAGACCAGGTTCCCTGCTGAGGTATTCGAGTATCAGGTTGAGATGTTCAATTATTATCATATCGATGACCCGGCGACATTCATACATGCGAGGGAGTTTTATGAGATCCCTGAGGGCGTCGAGCCATACTTCGTGATAGCGAGGTATCCGGGCTTCGAGAGGCCCGAGTTCGTCGGCATACTCTCGCTCCAGCTGAAGGGCTCTCTGGGGAGGAATCTCGCCGGCTTTATGATCGTCAGGAATGATTACCCGCATCTCGGCGAGAAGATCTTCTACAAGGTGCCGGTGGGGGGTGAGACGAAGCTGCTTGGGCCATCAGCTGCTATGGAGGCCCTCGAGAGGCACGCGGAGTTCAGGAAGCTCAGGACCCTTCTCGAGAATCCAAGGATTGGTGATATCCTCCTATACTATATCGGGGACCAGCTAGTCTACATTATCCCGGTATATACGTCGCCGGCCGGCGGCGTTGTGGCCCAGCTCGGGACGATAGCCACGATAGGCGCTGAGTTTACCGGAACATATTATATCGGGCTTGGTTCAAGTCCCCAAGAATCGTTCAATGCTTTTCTGAGGGAGCTTGGTGGCGCGCCTGCCCCCCGGGAGATTAATGTACGTAACCTGACGCTGTCCATCCTCCGCGAGCTCGGCGTGAGAATCGTTTATCCCAAGCAGGTGAGCCCGCACCTCGTCTTCGAGGAGGGGTCATTCACGGGCGGGTCCGAGGAGGAGCTGCGGATGCTCGTAACGGGCTTCGTGGAGAAATGGGTCCTCGGGAAGGGCGTTGACAGAGTGCTAGTCTGGAGCGAAGGTGAGAAAATGATCGTAGGCTCAATCTTCTCGGAGAATGGAGTAGTTGAACTACATTATATTACAGTATCTGAGAAATAGAAGGCATAGGTTTAAGCCTTGGTGCCCACACGACTTAGATAGGAGTCCGGCCTTGTCCATGAGAAGCAGTCTCTCGCTCGTGGTGCTACTCCTGATCCTCGGGCTCTTGGGGCTAGCTGTATTGGCGAGGCTTCAGAGGGGCCTCCTAGGTCTCATACTTGCGGGAATCCTGGTGATCCTAGGATTTTATTGGTTTAGGGAGATTAGGAGGGCGCTGGAAGGCTCGAAGCAGCTGAAGAGGTATCCGGTCGAGGTTCATGAGGAGAATGGCTTGATAAGCGTGACGGCCGAGGTCCCGGGCCCCGAGAGCGAGGTCTCCTTCAAGGTCTCGGAGAATAAGGTATTTCTCAGGGGTGGAGGGGGCTTCAGGAGGAAAATAAAGCTCCCATGTAGGGTTAGGCTTCTCGAGAGCTCTTATGTGAATGGTGTACTCCATCTGAGACTCGTGAAAGCTGATGTGATCGAGAACCGGAAGATGGATAGATGACCTCCTCTCCCTGCTTAGTGTGGGGAGGTTTGGGCTACATTCCTCCCTTTTGGAGGTTTAGCCCTAGGCCGGGTCTCCGGCCTATTACCCCTACCCCTCCCGGGGCTCGGGGTTACTGGCGTCAATAGAATATTGCGTGCCGCAACGAGGTCGGCGTTGAAGACCCTGTTCATCGTCGTGCACTTGAATAATCCCCTGCTGATTCTAGTACCACAGCCGTCACCATGCCATGAACACCTCGACGAAGTATATGCCTCATCCACGTAAACCACGTCTATCCCATATTCTTCGGCGACTTCAGCTATCCGCCTCAACAAGTATCTGTATGTCCAGACATTATTATCAAAGTTTCCATTCTCCTGCGCAATGCCCTTTGGATAGCCGACCTTGACCCTTGAGACGCCGACGTCGTAGAGCCACTCCACGGCCTCCCTCACCCTAGCATCTATGTAGTGTTTTATCTGCCTCCGCCACTTTGCATACATCCGCCTAAGCCTCCTAGAAGTCTCCAGGCCATACTTGTTCAGCGTTGATTGATACTCGGCGATCCTCTTCCTCCAGTAATATGATATTGACTTCAGCGGCCTACCGTTAATGAGCATCGTCAAACCATTCTCAACATAGATCGTCATCAAATTATTGATGCCGACGTCTACGCCCGCGGCCAGATTACCCTTCGGCTGCTGCGGCATCCTCCTCCATTCCCCTCTCACCACCTTCTCGGAGACCTTGGAGAAGGTTATGTTGGCATACCACTTCTTTCTATCGGCGTCGTAGCGTATCCTGAGCTCTCCGCGCTCACCCCTTAAATGTATCAGGCCCTTGTATCTCGCCTCTATCCAGCCGATCGTTCCGAGGCACTTGAGGATAATCCTGTCGCCGCTCATTTCATACTTGTCTTTCCTAATGGCAGTCCACAGAGTCCTAGATCCATTTCTCTTGCCAAATCCCGGCGGATTAACCTTCGTCACGAATGGCGGCAGCCTCCCCTCCCTCTTCAGCTCCAATAGCCTGAAGAAGCTCCTCCACGCCTCATCGTTCTTTCTTATGATTGTCTGGGCCGTGGCCGAACCTATCAACGGCTTATACCTCTCATAGAACTCCTTGTATGTCTTCTCGAAGTCGATAAACCTCTTCTCCAGCCACATCCTCAGCCTAACATAATTAACCTCGTTCCATAGCTTCGAAGAAAGGTCGCATAGCTGTCTCAGCCTCTTCTCCGTCTCCTCATCAACTACTAGCTCCACAACACACGCCCTCCTCACCTTCACTCACCTCCTAGGACTTCGTAGATTAGGCTTCGCAACTCCATGCAAACGTAGTCCATCACCTTCCCAACATATCCGTGGTATTCTCTGGCGAAGCCGTCTAGCATGCTAAGGCCATCATGGATAAGCGTCCTAGCGATGACTGATGGCAGCCTATACCTCTCAACAGCGGCAAGCGTCGAGTCCACGTAATCCAAGACCCCAATAAACTCCTTCAGGAGGCCGGCCTCCTCGAAGGCATTCACCCAATCAGCCATACCTCCACATACCATCTCAGTACATGCCTGCCCTTATTTCTTGGGGACCTGCCTGAAAGTGGAAGATTACTATGGATTACTATTATGATGGTGTCGAGGTGCCGGGAAGCCAGCTAAACATAAGGTTCTATGGCGATGAGAAGACCTCGAAGCAGATCTTCATAATACTGTTCACGGAGGGGGGAGAATGTCAAGTATTTCGTGGTGAGGGGGGTTGCGGGATAATAGGGAGAAGACCCCATTAAACTCCCTATTTCTCTTCCACTTTCAGATACGTTTCCCCAAGAAATAAGGGGAGAAATAAGGGGGAGGCGTGTAACGGTATTATGCGAGGTGGGTTGGATGAGTGTTACAGCCGAGCGCGTGGCCGGTCTCGAGATAATGTTGATGGATAGATAACGCTACCCCAACACAGAGGCTATTATGAGCGGCAGGGTTATCGTCGCATCCCCGTAGACCGTTACCTTCCTCGCGCCAGCCTTGACCTTCATCCATGAAATCGCCTCATGGACCCGGGCGCCGCTGAGACTTCCATCATACTCACAGGCAGTAGTCAGGTAGATTGCATAGTCGAGGCCCTCCCTGAACTGATTCCACCATAGGGTGTGATGCTTCGAGATGCCGCCGCCAATCATCAGCGCCCCAGTCCTCTCCGCCTTGAAGATTATACCCGCCAGCTCATCAGCATCCTTGAAGAGGTTTAGCCTGAAGTCCCTATGCCTTTGCTGGAATAGCCAAAGCTGCGTCCCCACGGCTCCATCCATTATCCCCGGTACGAAGACCTTCACACCCCTCCTATGCGCCCAGTATAATATGCTCCCCTCATCCTGAATCTTCCCACCTATCAGCTCGCAGACCTCATAACTCGCCAGCTCCCTCAAACCCCTCGAATACGCCTCCTCGAGGACACCCTGCATGAAACGCTCTATCGCCGGGCCATAGGAGTCCAATGGTATCAGGACGCTCCCAAGCCTATGTATCCCCCTGCCTCTCAGCTCCTCATCATCCATCCAGAAGTCCCCATCATAATATTGTCCTAGAGACCTCGCTATATCATGATCTATTGCACCGCATGTCGTGACCACCACATCGAACATGCTCCGCCTAATTGCCTCCGCGATCACGCCCCTAAGACCCGTCGCGACCGGGGCGCCGACAAACGAGATAAACTTCACGCATTTCTCGTCCTCAATCATTTCCTTGAATATATTGACTGCGATGCCGAGATATTTGGCCGAAAAGCCCCCAGCCTCCCTAAACTGCTCAACAAGCTCTGAGACCTTTATCCCGGGAGATAGCCGAATATCCTTTACCGGCTTCATACCTATTCACGCCCAGAGGCCCTGAGAGACCTGAGACCATTTATGACTTCCTCAACAGTTGGAAGCGTCGATAATGCGAAGCAGATTTTCTCCAGCTCGGCGAGCTCTATTGCCAACCTGTCAACCTGCTCCCTCCTTGGCCCATGTATGATGATCAGTCTGGGCTTTATCGGGTAAAGCCTCGCCGCGACCATAGGAGACCTGCCGCGAGTCACGGAGGTGAATATTAGGGCCCTCATCGGGTTCCTACCAAAGAGATAGAGGAAGTCATACGCATCGAGGAGCTTTATGGCCTTTATGCTGTCTATGATCGTGTAACCGTAGATCGGCATATCAAGGAGACCTTCGCCCGCGAGGACTTCGCCCCCGACAGCTGAGATAACCTCCTTAACGGTTCTCGGGGACTCAAATTCGTCCAGATCTATCACGGCCGCGCTCAGGCTCCTATAGAAGACCGCGTATTTTCTCACCTGTTGCCCGCCCCTTAGCTCATCCGCCTCTATTAGTGCTTGGACGAACCTTCTCACGAAGCCTGTTCCCGGCGATTTCCGTCTATCATTCTCATAGTCGCTGAGGACTGAGGGCGAGATCTTCATGAGCCTCGCGACCTCGGCTTGGGTGAGCTCGAAGAGCGACCTCCACTTTCTCATAACCCGGCCCGGGCTCTCCGAGAGAATTATCTCGCCCGCGATCCTTCTCATCAGCTCCTCCTTCGATGCCTCCTCCATGCGGGTCGTGAATAATCTCGGGAGGAGAGCTTTTGAACCTTTCTAAGAGAGGAAAATGAGGTGCTGAAGAGGAGGGTGGGCGTGAGGGGGTGACAGGCGCGTGACGAGATGCGACATGGTCAGGATAATGGGCTGGGATCAATTAATCGAGTATCTCGGGGACGTCTGGGGGGAGATGTGGGACGCGACGCTATTCAAGCTGAAGGCCGCCGAGGCAAGCATATCATAAGCATTATAACCCCCACATTTTTATTTTCCATTTTCAGAGACCTTCCAAAGAAATAAGGGGAGGCTCTTCATGATGCTCTGTTGTGGGAGCATGAGGATCGTGGTGGGATGCCCGAGAAATTTATATTCGCGTAGCATCGTCTTTGATGCAGAGAGGGATGCCGTCGGATAGGGTATGGGTCAAGGTTCATCACTCGAAGACCGGTGAGACTGTGGTCGCCGTTTGCGATGAGGAGCTTCTTGGGAAGAAGATTGAGGTGAGCGAGGGCTTCACGGTGGAGGTGAGCGAAGCATTCTACGGCGGCGCTTTAATCGCGCGGGATGATCTCGACAAGTACATAATTCAGGCGAAGATCCTTAACTTGCTGGGCGAGACGGCGGTATCCTACATGGTGGAGAAGGGTGTTGTCCCGGAGGGGGCTGTTATCAGGGTTGGAAATATCCCGCATGTCCAGATATACTTCTAGCTCCTCTTAGATGGTTGTTTTAGACCCCGAGGGCTCTAGATATTGTCATGAGTTCTGGGCCTGTGGTTAGCGAACCCACGATAGCGCCCTTGCTGTTAGCGAGTATCCCGCTTCTAACGAACTTCACGCCATTATTCACGGTCCCCGGCACCACCTCGACCTTAAACAGCTCTGAGAGCATTTTCTCCTCTTCTTCTGATGCCTCGACAAAGACTAGGCCGCCGGTGTTCGTTATGACTGCGAGCGAGCCGACGTAGCTCCTATCCGCGATCCTTCCGGCCACGACCTCGACGCCTAGAGCATCCTTTATCGCCTTCATTGCACTCCTTGGAAGAATATCGCTCACGAGCGCCGCCTTATCATTCGCCAGAACGAGGTTCCCTATCGCCGTATATCTCCCCTCAACCACGGCGAGATTCATGTCGACGACATGCTTCTTAATTACGTCGAGCTCCTCCTCCAAGATTAGGTTTGATAGGATGAGGCCGTTGCTATTACCAGTCGCGAAGGCAGATAACAGTATTGAGCCGGCGATCGTCGTCGGGATGACCTCAACCTCGAGCACATCCCTTATCAGCTTCTTCTGCCTTGGCTTGAGCTGCGGCGGGACTAGGCAGATCCTCTCCGTCACTACTGAGAATAAGCCGACCTCAGCCGTCCCGAAGAACGTCTCAAGGTATATTCCATGTGATTTTACTGTGGCCTTGCTCATATGCTCCACCCGCGTTAGCCCTCAAGCGTCTTAACAGCCCCCTCATAGGCGATGGAGAAGTCGTAGATGTCGCCGATCTCTATGTCTAGGTCAAGTAGCTTGGCCAGCGCCTCAACACCCCTCCTAGTCGCTAAGTAATCAGGGATCATGTCCCCGGCCTCGATCAGGAGGGAGAGGTTCTCCATGCCGAGCTCCCCGGCCATTAGTATAAGGAGGCCTGCCGCGCCCACTATCTGGCCCTCATACGGAACTGCATCAATTTTCTCGAGAGCCTGCTTGACGGATTCCTCGCTCGTCGAGGATAGGTATATCACCCTTGGATCGCTCACCTGATCTTTGCCATATCCTCCAAGGGTTATAACGGATCTGACACCAAGGTCCACGGCAACCTCTATTATGCGCTGGCAGAACTCGTGCTGGCCATAATACGTGGAAGGCTGGGCATTACCATAGAGCAGGATTAATGGTCTCGGCGACTCGACAAGATAGAAGTCTGCAAAGTATGGAAGTATCCTGCCATCCCTAATGTAGCCGACTGATGGGAAGAATGGGGAGTAGAATCTGCATATCCTCCTCCCGCCGAGCTTCATTAGTAGGTAGGCTACAGCCGCCTTCGCGACCAGCCCGACCCCCGGAAGCCCCTCGATCAACACCGCGCCAGGGACCCTGATCTTCTCGGCGCCTGGCTCGAAAACGGCATCAGTCTCCACTCAGCCTACACCCCTTCACATCGAGAAGAAACAGGAGCCTTATTTTAATATCTCCCAACATATCTTCCATATCCTCCCGGTCCGGGAGAGACTAGACTTTAGCTCTTTATCAGCCGCTCAGACCAAGCATCATGAGAGGGTTAGGAAACGATATAAATCAAGAAGAAGATAGATGATCGTTATGGCGCGTTTTCTTGGCAGGAGGAGCAGGCTTCACGAAATTACGAGGCTTCTCGTTGATGTCGCCCTCGGCCGGATTAAGGCGGATCTCGTGATAAAGAATGGCGTTCTCGTGAACGTCAACTCGGGGGAGGTTCTCGATGGGATGGATGTCGCGGTTAAGGGAGATAGGATAGCTCTTATCGGCGATGCGAATCACTGCATAGGCCCCGACACCAAGATATATGATGCTGGCGGGAAGTATCTCGTCCCCGGATTCCTCGACGCGCACGTCCACGTGGAAAGCAGCATGGTTACCTTGACAGAGTTCGCGAGGGCCGTTCTCCCGAGGGGGACAACTACCGTTTTCATAGACCCGCATGAGGTAGCTAACGTGCTTGGCCTAGAGGGTGTTAAGTTGATGCTCCAAGAGGCTGAGAATCTTCCGCTTAAGGTCTTCGTCACGGTTCCCTCATGCGTCCCGGCGAATCCATTGTTCGAGACCGCTGGGGCTGTTCTCGGGCCGAGGGAGATTGAGGAGGCGCTCTCATGGAATGGCGTGATAGCGCTCGGAGAGATGATGAATTACCCAGGGGTGCTCGCGGGCGATGAGGAGGTGCATGCCAAGATAGCCGCAGCCCTGAGGGCCGGGAAGCTTGTGGAAGGACATGATGCCGGTCTCCTTGGGAGGGAGCTTGCCGCCTACTCGGCCGCCGGGATAACCTCAAGCCACGAGCTGACGACAAAGCGCGACGCGATTGAGAGACTTAGGCTCGGGATGTATGCCTACATGAGGGAGGGTTCCGCTTGGCTTGATGTGGCCGAGACTGTTAAGGCGATTACGGAGGCCGGCCTAGACTCTAGGCACGCGTGCCTCGTGACGGATGATAGGGAACCCGAGTCGCTAATCAAGCAGGGCCATATGGATCACGTCGTGAGGAGAGCGATAGAGGAAGGTGTTGACCCGGTTACTGCGATCCAGATGGCCACCTTGAATCCTGCGGAGCACTATGAGGTCGCTAGGGAAATTGGGAGCATCGCGCCGGCGAGGTTCGCGGACATTCTAGTGATCAGCAACCTCTCGAAGGTTAAAGTTGAGGCAGTCTTCGCCGATGGCAAGCTAATCGCGAAGGATGGCAGAATGCTAGTAGATCTACCAAGGCCATCATACCCTGAGAACGCCACGAGATCCGTGAGGCTGAAGAGGAGGCTTGAGCCGTGGGACTTCGAGATAAGGGCGCCAATTGAGAAGGGCGAGGTCAAGGTTAGGATAATCGAGGCAATCGAGGGAAATGTCCTGACAAGGCACATCGTGGATAGACTCGAAGTTAGGGGCGGCATCGTCCTCCCGGATCCTGACAGGTGGATCTACGAACTCGCTGTCGTCGAGAGGCATAAGGGGACAGGGAACATAGGCCTCGGATTCGTGAAGGGGTTTGGTTTCAGGATTGGCGCGATCGCCACCACGGTCGCACATGATAGCCATAACATAATCGTGCTGGGGTGTAATAGGGAGGATATGGCCCTGGCCGTAAATAGGCTCGCCGAGCTGGGAGGTGGGATAATAACTGTGAAAGATGGCGAAGTATTGTCAGCCGTGGAGCTGCCAATAGCCGGGCTCATGTCCACTGAACCCATTGAGGTCGTCGCGAAGAAGCTCGAGAAGATGTATGAGACTTGGAGAAAACTTGGATGTGAGTGGGTCTCACCATTCATGACGATCTCGCTCCTCGCGCTCGACGTGCTCCCGGAGCTGCGGCTGACCGATAAGGGCCTCCTAGACACTGTGAACTTCAAGTTCGTCAGCCTCTTTACCTAGCCCTGCCCGGACCCGGAATATTTCTGACCTCCTCCCCATTTGATGTGGGGAGGTTTGGGCTACATCCCCTCTTTTTTGAGGGTTTAGCCCTTGGCCGGGTCTCCGGCCATTACCCCTACCCCTCCCGGGGCTTGGGGTTACTGGCATTATCTGGATATTATTTCGGCGTTATTTAAACGATATGCTACGGTGAGGTCGATATGGATGCCTTGTTCAGCTGCATGTATTTGAATAGTCTTCCTTTTCATACTCCACTTTTAGAAAGACTCCGAGAATAAGGGCGGGTCTTTACTCCTAGGCTTGTAGGACCATGACGAGGTATAGGGCCTTGAAGGAGGCCGTCTCAATGTTGAAGAGGTATGGGAGGGAGGTGGCGAGGCTACTCAACCAGGAGCATGAAGACCCCAATATATTGAGGTATCAACTATACGTGTTTAGGAGGAGGGTTTGCAGGAGGCTTGATGATTGCTAGGATCAGGATTGGGGCGGGATGACGAGAGCTCAACAGCATACTACGCGTATGTGGATGGTGAGAGATACGTCCTGTCAAAGAACCCACATCCATTATTGAGAATGGCTGGGTAACGATGCCGAGGGCTTGGGAGAGGCTTGAAAAGCTCATGAAATGGGAGTATAAGAGGAGGTATGGGAGGATGCCGAACGAGGAGGAGCTTAAGAGGATTAAGGGAGAGCCATACGTACTCGAGATGATAAGAAGGAGTATGGAGAGGGTCGGGGCCACGATAAGGGAGGTAGGGAGCGAGGGGAGTGGAAGTAGATGGATGAGAAGCTCGTTAAAGGCTCTGGAGGCTAATGGAGGATAAAGATGTTAATGAATTCGTGTTACAGGCCGTGAGAGAATACTTCAGGCAAAAGAGCTACGTAGAGGCGAATCTTCAGGCTTCCATTACGTAGCAAGCTTTTCGAATAGATGGTATGAATGGTGCATAGAGGCGTGGGAGAGGTTTTGGCCTTAAAATATTCAGGAGAGCCGTGATAGGCAAGCATAATATTCATAAGAAGAAAAACTTAAAATATTTTGAAACAACCTCGCAGAGTAGGAATAAAAAGGCGGGCCCGTAGCTCAGCCAGGTTGAGCGCCGGGCTCTTAACATCTCTGGAAGAGACCCGGGGGCCGCGGGTTCAAATCCCGCCGGGCCCGTAAAACCTTAATCGCCTAGATGAGTTAAGGATGTAGATATGGGGTGGGGCTGGCCGGTGGGCCATTGTAGCTAGGGGTTGGCAGGCCCCGGGAGTCTAGTTACCACGGATTCTCCGTGGTAGGGGTCAGGGGTTATGCCACCAACCCTTCATAGCTTTTACTGCCCGCCGGCCAGCATACATTGCTTCTGTTGCTGCCATGCCTTTTTCAGGGTTTTCACAATTCTTAGCTGTAGCTTGTAGATCGCCTTCTTGGGCGGCAGTCCATCCAAACCCTTGAGAAGATCCGCACCAATTCTACATCGTTTATTGTTGAGATAGATATTCGTTGCGAGCCTTGAGAGATGCGCGCGCAATTTATGATCATAGCTTTTGTTTTTGTGTGGTGTTAGGCCTAGTAGGCCGTATAGTCTGCTGAGCTTCCAGTTTAATGGCAGCCTCGCCACGAGTATCGCGACCTCAACGCTATCCCTAACCCCCAGCATATCACACGCCAGCCTATACGTCGTTGCGTAGCCCTCATCGCTCTTAACCTCATCAATTATCTTGCGGGCATATCGATTGGCTATACATCGAAGCCTCTTAACACTCTCCTTGAGGGGGTCCAATGGACAGATCCGCGCCCATTGTCGGATGATCTTCCCCCATTTCACATACATCTCATACTCCCCTATCAACTTCAATAGACGTACCTCCCTGATCGTCAACTGCTTGAAATGGTTCCTCGGGATGGTGCTCAAAAGCCTCGCATCAGCCTCATCAGACTTCTTGACACCATTCTCCTCCCTCAACCTCTTAATCATCCTAGTATTCCTTAATAGGAGGACCTTGACGCCCCTCCTAATCAGCTCCAATAGCTCTTCATAGATCTGCGGGAAAATCGCATCGATATACACCTCGCCTGCATCCTTAAGCTCCATCAGCCTCCTAACCCTGAAAACCCTGCTTCCATCAAATACCGCATGCATCTTATCTCTCCTTCTCCTTTTCCTATCGGCGGGGATTGCTACGTCAACGAAATATATTCTGTCAGCCATCAAGATCACCTGCCATGGCTCTCACCTCCCAAATCCCGGGAGGCGGGCCTCGGGCCCTAGCACAGGAGGCCTCTAGCCCGGCTACACGCCCACAAGCCGCACCGCCCAGCCAGATGATAATGGGCGGATCTAGGCATCGTGGGCATTCACCGGACATGGGCCTCCAGGCCAGAGGCCCTTCATGGGCCCGCCGGTGGGCCGGGCTAGAAGCCCCCCGGGCCTGGCCCCCATAATTGTCGGGGGCCAGGGGATATTCTCCCCCACGAGAGGCCCGAAACCCGTCTCCCGAGACTTTTGGGAGGCCTGTCAGCGTGCTCCTCGGCAATCTTTCACATCCGTGAACTCCATGTCCTCAATACCATCAGCAACATCATTGGATTCGCTGTTGCAGCGGGGCATAGGCTCCTGACGCGAACGCGCGAGCAGGGAGCCTATGGGGCGCTCGAGGCGGACGCGAACGCGCGAACCACCAGGAGGCGCCCAATCCTCGCCCGCCCAGGACTCATGGCCGGGCTCCTCCAGACCCGAAACGCGCGAGCTGGAGGATGGGTGGATGGCGCGGACGCGCGCACACCCACCCCGGAGGCTCGCCACGGCCCGGGGCGAGTCGGAGATCACTGAAGCTCGTCGTCCGGCCAGCCCCACCCCCTCCCCCCAGAAGAGGCTCTCTCCTGGGGTCGGCCTCCGGCAGCCGGGATGGTTGAGCCGGAGGACCCTAGGTCCAAGTCCCTCCAGTCCTGGAGGGAGGGCTGGGGCTTGTTATGGGCTGTTTCCTCCATCACCTGCGACCATTGTTTTGAGGCCCCTGGGTCGCAGGCTCATCAAGCAATCAGGGGCCCCTCTCTGTAGAAGATCTTCTCAGGGGGTCATATAAGGGATCTGGGGGTTGGTGAAAGTGGAGAGAAGATGACTTATGTGTGGGCGGTGGGGTGAGGTTGTGCGATGACTTTTATCGTGTAATAGCGCCCTAGACAAGCCCCGAAAACCTTTTAAGCCGATAACCAGACGATGGCCATACAAATTGATGTTAAATGCAGCTCTCATCGAGAAAACCATGACGATGATCGCTTGAGACTGACTGATGAAACCCTTACAAAAATTATTCCAGCCAACCTCATTGAGAGAGGTCTTATGGAGAAGAGCTGAGGCGATACCATGAGAAGGCTGAAGAACATCATCTCATGGATGATGAGGGGAACATGTATGTCGCCAGCATCAAATGAGTTTTCAGGTTATGGAGGATGGTGGAAGGAGGTTCTGGTCCGAGGGTGTCGAGCTTGGGAGAGCTAAGGCCGGGAGCGTTGGGAGGCTGTCGCGAGGATAACAGGGGCTGTTGATCGCGGGGCTGAGGAGGAGAAGAAGGGGATGGTGAGGGTTAGGATTATTACTAGGATTAGGGGACGAGATAATGAGTATTCAACCGCATACTATGCATATGTGGATGGGGAGAGATACGTCCTGTTCAAAGAACCCACATCTAATATTGAGTAGTTCTAATTGTTCTGGATTTAGCAAAAACTGCTTCTCACCCCAATAAACAAGTGTAAAAATTCTATCAAAAGAAAAGGAGTAAACAGGCAAGAAAAAGGTCCTTCGATGAAGAATCACAGGGGTCTCGTTAAAAGTTTGTCTAATAAATTTGCGCCATTTAATCCTGGGAAACAAATCTTCAATTTCAAAAAGAAAATACATTTTATTAAGATTACAATCATCGGTTATCGTCTGGAATCTTATATAACCACTTCCTTCCTTTTTATCAATACGTGCAGGACGCTTGTTGTTTAAAAGATCCTGAAGAAAAAGCAAATAATTTTTGTAATTTATCTACGTAAATTTCGCTCCTTTTAAGATATTATCCATATGTGTTTCCAATCCTGCCTCGTTATGCCACATTGTAGACGTAAAAACCTTGGTAATACTTCTTTATATGTCTTATATATAAAATGGAAGACGCATATAAATTCTACTCAACCCTAACAGGCTTTTTCACAGCTTCTCCATTTCCATGATCTTGCGTATGTTCTCGAGTTCTGATTCATCGGGCTTCTCAATGGATAAGAAGGCGTCCACGATCTCCTTCGCGACCTCGTCCGATGTCAGCCTCGCGCTTAGGGCGAGCATGTTCGCGTCATTCCATCTCCTTGCTCCTCGAGCGGTTTCGGCATCGGGGCAGAGGGCGCATCTTATCCCTCTAACCTTGTTCGCGGCTATCGAGACACCGGTCCCCGTATAGCATATCACTATGCCGTAGTCGGCGAGGCCCTCCATGACCCTCCGGGCGACCTCCCATGCGACATCGGGCCAAGGTTCAAGTCTTCCCGAGCGGAGGGCTCCAAGCTCCTCAACTTCATGCCCTCTCGATCTAAGATGCTCGACAACCACCCTAGCAACATGATACACGTCATCTGATCCAACGGCTATCCTCATGTCGAAGACGCCCCTGCGCGGAAAATAATGCTGCAAGGCTGTTTATCAGATTTTATGGCAGTGTGGCGACTCCACGGCATAGGAGAAGGACGGCGGCCGCCAGCGGTAACTTCACTATGCTCCTAGATACCGGAGGTATCTCGAGGCCGCGAAGCCTTATACCGCCAGATCTTATCACCTTAACATGGGCCTCTTCGTCAATTGGCAGTGCCACGGCGCTCCACATGGGATCGAAATCATCGAGATCATTGGGGTTTATCATCTGTGCTCTTAGCCCGGTCTTGCCGTTAAGCGAGTTTCCAAGCCTTATCAGCCTATGAACATCTTGGGTCACTACAGTGTCCACGTGCGCCGCTGCAGCCTCCACGGCGGCCCTCAACAGAATCCTCCTCGATGATGCGCTTAGAGCACTCCATGGAACCCTATCGGCCTCGATCTTCCCGAGTTTCTCAAGATCCCTTGTCAGGGACTGTGGCCTTCTCTCGCCCGCGAGCTCGCAGATCTCCGCAATATTCTTGCTCACGAGCAATTGTAATGCCTGCCTAGCTATCCTGCCCCTCCATCCAGGCTCGCCGAGATCCGGCGCCGCCTCTAATCTTACCCTCCTCCCCTCAAGGCCTAAGAGCCTCGCTTCAAGCCCAGCCGCCATAACATAGTCCACGATCTCCCTCCTCTCTTGCTGGCCGAGATCAAGGACATGCTCATCCGAGACGACGACATGATATCCCCTATTGCCAGAGAACGCGAGCCTAATCTTCTCGAACCCTAGATCGGACTCTAGGATCTCGAGAAGCTTTCTAGCCTCGCTTCTGGCAGTCTCCAAGCAGCTCTCACATACCCACTCAACCTTTTCTAGAGGAGCTCCACACTTTGCACACTTCTCCACGTCAACGGGATAATCTAGCAGACAGTTTCTACATATCTTAAAGTCATGACTCTTCCTACATGGGGTCTTAAGATGATCAGCATCTATATCGAATGCAAGCTCCGAGCAGATCCACCCTTTCTCATCCATCGGGGCCCTAGGATACTTGTAGAATGCTGTCGAGTGGTATACGTGGAGGGGGACCTTCTCCGCGAGCATCTGCTTGAGCTCGCCTGGGCTCGTGAAGCTGATATGCCTAACCATCACCTTCTCCGCGAATGTGAAGTAGCCGAACTCTCTCTCCTGAATCCTTTCGGGGACGTAAACCTCCTCG
>Ga0080004_1086273_pt1 | contig 22149 bp, 32 predicted proteins | sample WasSprMetagenome_FD_69207 | JGI IMG/M metagenome (GOLD analysis project Ga0080004, IMG submission 69207) | Sulfidic aquatic microbial communities from Washburn Spring, Yellowstone National Park, USA - WS (SPADES assembly) (version 2) | ecosystem: Environmental > Aquatic > Thermal springs > Hot...
AGATGGGCTTAGTGTAGCCCTGGGGGAGCCAGTGGCTGAAACGCCAGCCACTGGCCTATTCCACAGGTTAATTGCACCTGTCTCCACCACCTGGTACACTGTGCCATTGATATAGAGGTACTCAGGGTCATTGGGGCCTATCACGTCATTCACAAAGGGCACTGTGAAGCCAGGTGCCTGCATGGTCAGGGTATTCAGGTTGAAGTCTGCAAGCACTATCAGGTGCTGGCCAGTGTAGAGCCACTTTATTGCAGACCACAGCTGTCCTATTTGTTGTGATAATGTTGGCACTGACTGAGCACCATGGTGGTAGTTGTAGCTCTCAGTCCACAGGGAATCCCAGACCTGAAACACTGACTCTACAAGGTTCTCAGTGGCGTTAGCCGTGAAGAAAGGCACAACTGGCACAGGGTTAGGCTGTGCCTGCATGTTGGTGTAGGCAAACAGGGGCTCATTGGCCACATGCACGTAGTTCACCACCTTGCCAGTTAGGAGGTTTACCAGCACTATGTTACCGTAGCTTGTGCCTACCAATGCATAGTAGCCGTTCACCACTGCAGATGTTGGGGCACCATAGCCAGCAAAGTTGATTTCATTGGCCACGGTAAGGCTTACACTTGGCACACTATAGGTAGCATTCCATGCACCTGGCACAACTTGCACCTTTAGTACATACAGGTGTGTTACACCAATACCACCTACCAGCACCAGGTAGGAGTTGTAGCCGTCTTGTTCAACTGCAAGCGGGTAGAGTTCTGCAGTGTTGTTGATATCAGTTGGGCTAAAGTAGGCCACCTGGTACCACGGGAATTGCTGGCCAGTGCTCCCTGGCGCAGTGGCAATTGGGGCTACCACCACAGTTGGCCTCATTGGACCATTTGTTAGAGTGCCCTTGATTACTGTGCCTCCCAGGTCAAACGGTAACTGCAAGGTGCCTGTGCCAGGGCTTACTGACATGTTGAACGCTGTAACCATAAAGTACTGGGTTACCTGAGGCGTGAAGACCATGACTGGGTAGAAGGACAGGCCACCATAGATGTTGGCCGTGCTACCTTGAACCTTAAGCACCACCACGGTAAGGATAGCATATGGGTAAGTCATGTATTCCATAGTTACTTCTGGTCCCTCTATTGCATAGCCACCGCTAAGTGCTGGTGTACTGAGAGAACTGAGCTGTGGCACGCTTGTGGCACCAAGGCCAAAAGATGTGCTGTTTATTGGTACCGCATATGATTCTGAGTAGTTAGCATATGTGTAGTAGAACAAGTTGGGAGCTGAAAAGGCCATGAACCAGTAGCCTGAGGGCTGGGCAAGGACTGCAGGGTTTGCCTCAAAGAAAGCACCACCTTGGCTATTGTATTCAGCCCCTAACCACGTGCTATAGATAGGCCAACGGCTGATTTGCCACCAGTAGCCACCAAGGTAGTAAACTGAGGCCATTGGGCTAATGCTATAGAACACGTAGTAGAGCCCAGTAAGGCCAGGGGCTGGCCTCAGTGGTGGAGGTAAGAGCTTGGCAAGGGCTGGCACCGTGGAGTTGGGTAACAGGATAAGGTAGTATAAATCACCTCTACCCATACCTGTGGTAAAGTCTGAGCCTATCACCTTTGACAGGTTAAGGTAGGGGCCAGTGTTCACTGAGGCAAGCACTGTGTGGCCGTTAAAGAGCACGCCAGTGCTTATGGGGCCAACTGCAGTTGAGACGTAGTAGTCTGAGGCCACAAAGGCTGTAGGGCTGATAAATGACGCAAATGGGAGTGCACTTGGGAGCCTCAGGACAGGCTGTAGTGCAATTGGGGCCATCTTAAGAACATTTGGTGCATAGCCAGCCGTGGCCTGGCCATTGCTTACGGTTAGGAGGCCAAGCGGTGCAAAGGTCAGTAGCACAAGCGTTATTACAAGTAAACCTAACGCTTTCTGCATCTTCTGACCCAGAAGGACAATAAAAAAGGAAAGATAAAACTCTTAACTACTTGGTACCTGGCCTTGGGGTTACAGGCTTGATATTACCTTGTACTTGTCCTTGGTCATTGACAGCCTCTGGAGCACGTCAGCAGGTATGTCAGTTATCTCACCGCCCTTGACCTCAGACCCATGGCCCCAGCAGGCCACTATGACTGAGCTGTGAGGCAGTGGCTTGCCACCATACTTTGTCCTGATTATTGGCACGCCACCAGCTGAATTGCACTGAGCTACCCAGGCCTTGAGAGCTCCAACACCTGACCCGATTATGTTTGCCATACCCTATCACGCTCATTCCTCTCTTTCACAGCCTTGTCTTATAAAGCTTTGCTACTTGATATCTAAAGTGTAGAAGGTTTATAAGACCCAAGTACATTGCTGGTAACTGGGCCAGGACTTGCCTGAGCTCCCTAGCACTGAGGAATATGAAAAGCAGTGCCTTGACCAGTGTGAAAAGGAATGTGAAAAGGGCTGTGCCCAGGAATACCAGAACCCTGTAACCAAGCGTTTATGCATTGACATGTGTGTGCTAGAGTGCCACAGGCTGTGCCAGGAAGCTTAAGGGCACTGTGAAGAAAAAAGGCTTGGCTCAGTGCCCTTGCGGGCCCTCAGTAGCCCTCATAGTCTGCGTCTTCTAGCAGGTCAGCCAGGTAGTACATGCGGTCTTCACACTTTTCCATACAGACTACCCAGCAAGCGTTATAGCAGGCCATCTTGCCCTTCCTGTCATTGGGGTATTCCTTATCACAGTGCTCATACCACCTGAGGCACTCAGGGTCAGATTTCATGCACTGGTCATGACACTCAAAGAGGTACTCACTCATTGCCCTTCACCTCTCCTAGCTGTGCCGTAAAGTGCCCTAAAGGCTACCCTTTCAGCATCTTTGTCTCCCTGCTTTCTGGCCTCTAGGTACCGCTTGCAGACCTCCACAAGCTTGTCAGTTGGGTAGAAGAACACCACGGGCTTGCCGTCTGAGAACTTGAACCGCTTGGAGTAAACCAGGCCAGTGGCCCTGAGCTTCCTCAAATCACTATCACCTGTCCTTCTGACAAAGCCCAAGTTGTGATAGAAGTACTCCATCTTGTTGTAGGTGGCAAAGCACTCAGTTGGGTCTCCAAAGTAGGTCCTGCAGTACTCACAGAACCTGACTATCCTGGGGTCAGTAAGGTACTTGGCCAGCTCAGGGTCATTCAGCAAGGACATCTATACCACCTCTCTCCCTGGCCTTATCTCTCAGAATTTCAAGCAGTAGCTTCCTCTCATTTGCATGTCTTGACTTCAACTGCTTGTAATCAGTCAGCCAGGCCACCTGTGGAGTGCCCTCTATATCAATGAGCTTCCAAGTGGTCATGATTTTCTTCCAATCCTCAGGTGGCACCTTGACCTTGGCAAGGCCCCTTACAAACGGCCTGTCCTTCCACACCAGCATATAGTCCTTGTTAAGGGTATAGGCCACAATATGGCCCCTCACAAAGTAGTTGAACGGGAGCTTGCCAAAGTACCGCATAAAGAGCACCATTAGCTCATAGAAGTCCTTGGGGTCATAGTTAATGATAATTTCAAGGTACTCTCCACAGCCACGCTCTATCAGGTCTCCACCTTTGCCAGTCTGAGCGTTTAGCAATGCGTCATAGAGCTTGGCAAGCAGTTGGGCCATCTTCTGCAGGTCTTGCTTGGCCTGAGGGTCAGGGCTTTGCTGTAACTGCTTTTCAAGCTGGGCAAGCATAGCAAAGGCGTTCTTGATTTCTTGCTCACTGGCCAGGAAGCTGTAGCCTGTTACCTTGCCAAGTGCATACACATGGCTCTCTTTCCTGTCCCAGACCGCAAAGAGCACGTAAGAGCCCAAGGGCACTGGCCTATTGCCTACAGCCCTGTTAAAGCCATACTCCAAGGCCTCCTGCAAAAAGAGTGGAGGCCCGTAAGTCCTCTTACCAACAAAGTTAAGGTACACCTCTCCCAGGCTAGGCACTTGCCCCAAGCCCCTTCACCTCCCAGGGGCCACTTGTACCAGTGCCCGTGGCCCCTTATAAGTCTATCTGCAGTTTAGACGTCATGGGCACTGGCAAGCTTTCGGTATACCTGGCTACCCCAAGCGTCATTGGTGTGGCACAGTGCCCTTGGATTTGCGGGTACCTGCAATTTGCGGGTACCTGCAAAACCGCATTGCACAGTGCCCTTGGCTGGCCCAGGGAGGGAGGGGTAGGAGTAGCTAGGAGGGGTAGAAGCTTAGCGGGCTGGGAGGCCCTTACCCAGCCCAGGCCAGCCCGCTGGGAGGGCCCCTGGGAGGCTTGGGAGCGGTGCACGCTCCCAGCGGTCTACGGCGTGGCACTTGCCCCTCTCTCCCAGCCCGCTAGGGGCAATGGGGCACCACAGGCCCCTGGTGGCCTTGCCCCAGCCCTATTAGTCCTACTTACGGCCCGCTTATTTAAGCCTTGTCCACCTTGACCACAGTGCCTGTGCTATGGCTTGGAAGACTCCACCAAGCCTGTGTAGTGCCGTTACAAATGCGTGAACTACCCCAGCCAGCCCCAGCTTTCTCAGTGCCTTTGCCCTTGGCCTTGCCTCTATCCTGACCACGCCCTTGGGGTCTTTGCCCTTGCTGTGGTAGACGTGAATGTCCATGACCTTGCTTAGCTCATAGAGCACTGGGTCATAGATTTGAAAGCCTGGCTCAGTGTAGGCAAGCCTGTCAGCCAGGGCCAACACAGTGCTCATTGGCTGTAGCCCGTGGAGCTGGTAAACCTGGCCGTCAGCGGTGTACCTGACGTTATCAAAGACCATGGTGATATCCTTGGTGCTTGGTGCCTTTATGGGCTCTACCCTCCTAATGGCTGGCAATTGCTGTAACGGTGGTGCAAGCGGGTCATAGAGGACAAGGCCGTTTGCCCGTGGCACAGTGCCCATGGCCCAGGCCTGACCCCTGCTACCAGGTGTTACCCCTGCTACCTGGCCCTCTCCCGCTTCCTCAGGCACCTCCACCTCTATGGAAATTGAGCCGTCAGGGTTCACGTGGACAGTAAGGTTATAGGTGCCTGGCCTGAGCTCAGAAAGGGCCTGTATTGCCTCTAGCTCCCTCAGTGCCCTTGCCTTGGCCCTCTCTCCCTCTTTCTGTAGCTCTTTGAGCCTCTCAGGTGCAGGCCTTTGCAGGTACTTGACCAGGACATCTACCTTGGAGGCACACAGCCTGGCACCTGGCACATAGGAGTCAAATGGGGCACACTGCAGGTAGTGCGTGCCACGCAATTCCTCTAGCAAGATGTAGAGGTTACCAAGGACTGCTACCAGTGCACGCCTACCGCTAGGGGTAGGCACACACTCTATTGGAATGTGGTACTTCACGGCTGGGAGTAGCACCTTACAGGGGTCAGCCTCTCCCTCAGGCTGGCCCTGGCTCCCGCTCTCCCTGGCCTGGCCTTGCGGGCTGGGGGGGCTAGTCCTATCGGAAGCCAATGACTTGTTTGCCCATTCAACTAGGGCTTGCCAGGACTTAGCATAGTCCATGGCTTGCTTCCACTGTGGCACATCTGAGACATGAATGTTCTTGTTGGTAGCGTCATATGGCACAAGCTGTGTCAGGTACATTGCGTTCTTAATATCTACCTCATAGACCCCAGCAAATTTCTTCACAGACCTTAACAGGCCGTCTCTTATGGCCTTCCTTATCACACTATAAAGGGTCAAGGGGTTCTTGGGAGAGCCCAGTATAGCCTTTATCTCCCTGGCCGTTATCCTTGTAATTCCATTGTCAAGACAGTACTTGGCCACTACCCATTCACTGGCACCTATCCTAAACCTTACGGGCTCTAGCCTGGGGCTATACTGGCTTGACATAGCCATACCCCTATAATACGGGAGCTTTACCACATAGGGAGTTGTAGGAGGTTATATATAAATCTTAGATAACGTGGCCTCAGGGGCACTGATAATTAGGTAAACCTTTACCTAGTGTAAAGCAGGGCTATAATATATTCAGGAAATAGTCTTATAGCTGTCTCCCGCTAACTTATGCAAAGGGTCTGAAAGTGTCAGAAGATAACACAGGCAAAGGCTTTGTAAAGGCTGTCCAAAGCAATGACATAACGTATAGGTTTGTTAAGGTCATTGAGGAAGGCAAAGGTGCTTTATATGTTAGGGAGGACTTGGCCAATGCTGACTTTGTCAGGTCAATAGCAGGCCAGCAAGTGGCCTATAAATATGTAAGGCCTGTAGGTGTAATCACCAAGCTTATAGAGACTGAGCCTATAGTTATGGTGCCATTTATTGGCACCACTGGCCTTACTGGCTATGCTACTACACACCTGGGAGAAAAGATAGTTGAGTTGAGACAGTACATTAGGCCTATCAAGGAATATGTACCGCTTGTAATGAGGGCAATAACGCTTGGCCGTGAACTAAATAGCAGGGGTATTCCTTGGATAACCGTGGTAACGGCCTACATAACAGGTAGGAGCAAAAAGCCCAAGCTCCTAATCCTGAGACATGTAAGGTACTATGTAAAGAGGTACCGCTCTAGGAAGACAGGTGAACTCAGGACTTACCCTGAGCTAAGGCTATTCTTTGACAGACATGTATTTGGAGGAATGAAAAAGGGAGCACGGTACAACTTCCTGCTTACAGTCCTTGTGCCCAAAGGTGCAATGGCAAGGAAGACCTTTGTGGTGCCAGTTGAGCCTGAGCCAAAGGGCACTGAAACAGCACCTGAGGCCACGGCACAGCAAGCCCAGGCTCCACCTGAGCAAGAAATTGACAGACAGCTCAAAGAGCTCTTTGAGGCCCTCAGGAAGGTCAGCCCTTAAGCCATGCTGTCTATACATTAGATATTTATAGGAGTGGAGCCACTTCTAGCCTGGGTAGGGGCTGTGCCTGAGGAAAAGCAGAAGCCTACCCTGAAAGAGCTTGCCCAAAGGGTCTCTAGGCTTCTAGGTGGAGAGGTAACCCCTGAGGAAATTGAGAGGACAATAAGACAGCTAAGGGAGGCTGAGGCCAGGGTTAAGTGGTATATGGACTGGGCTTAACTTGGCCAAGTTAAACTGTCGTTAAGGGTATTTTTGTTAGGTAAAGCCCCTGAAACTCCCTATACTGGCACACAATTTTTTCCATGGTTTTTGTACAAAGGTTTACCTTGCCCAAGTAAAACTCCCAGCACACAGCCTTTGCTCCCTTGCATAGAAGACAGGCTAATAGCCAGGGCCAGAATAACCTAGCTAAGGGTAGCAATGTCTGTAGCCCAACAAAAGCAGGCCCAGGCTCCCTCAGAACCACCTGAAATTGCACAGATACTGTCAAAGGCACTCCTAGCGGTTACTAGGGCTAAGAGCCTGCAGATGCGTCTTGTCAAGCTTATGACAGACTATGCTAAGACCAGTAGGGACAACATCTTAGTTGTCATTGATTACTTCAAAGAGCTTAACAGCATAGTAATGGAAGCCAAAGAGTTGAAGGCTGAATTGCAGACCTACATAATGTACCTGGCAAGCAGGGTACCGCTTAACAGGGAGGACTTCCTGAGGGTCTTCACTACCCTCAATAACGTGGACTTTGACAGGCCTGAGACCTTGATTACCACTATCCTTAGCGACACATTCATAAACGCCTACATTAACCTTGTGCTGTCAGTGCAATCAATGGGCACTGTGCCTTCACAGCCTATAGTCTTGCAGATACCCGTTCAGCCCGTGCAAGGTGGTGTTAGGCCATGATATTGCTACCTGAGGCCAGCGTCTATGAAAAGCTCATTGACCCCAGCATTCAGGTTCAAGTTGAGCCCAGTGCCCTTAAGCTACCGCCACGCAATTATGAGCTCAACATCTATGTAGATGACAATTGCACTGTGTGCCCTGTGGCCCTTGCACTGGCTGGGGCCACTGAGAAAGCCCTTGACTCTAGGCTCAGGGTCATAGTCTATAACCTCTCCCATATGCAGGTGGACATTAAGGTGAACGCTACCCCAGCCTTCTGCTTAAGGGTAGAGAAAGGCAAGGGCTGTGTTTACTGGGAGGGTATTCCGTTAGACCCCTCAGGCTGGGAGAGGTTTATCAGCGAGAAGTTCTTGAAGGCCTACATTCAGACCCACCCCTATACCCCTGAGTTCATTGAGAGGGTTCAGAACTTTGCCAAGGCTAACGGCTACGTTGTAGTCCTTGACGCTCAAATGAGGAATAAGCTGTTAAGGGAGCTGTTAGAGAACTATGACAAATACGGCAAGCCCTACTGTCCATGCAGGCCTGAGCGGTCTGAGGCCACGGTCTGTCCATGCGTCTATGCAAAGGCTGACATTGCTAAGATGGGCCACTGCTTATGCGGTCTCTTTTGGAGCAAGGACTTTGCTAGCAGGTGGCTAGAGCTCTCCAAGAAAAGGAATGCAAAGAAATTGGAGACCATTGATAAGCTGATAGCCATGCTACAGGCACTCAAAGATGCTGTTATCCTTAATGACAAAGATGCTGTGGAGAAAACGCTTGACGCCATAATGAACGCATACGGTGAACTCTCTCAGTAATAAAATATTTAGCTTTTGCTTTTACTCTATATAGAGGGCACTTGGAGCCCATAGAAGTTAGGGAGCTTTGGGAGTACCTGGCAAGCATCTATGGTGATTACTTACAGGAAGCCTACTTTAAGGCACTTCACAGCAAGAACCCATTGAGGACTTTCATAAGGCTATTGTCTAGTAAACGCAAGATGGACTACTACACCTTGAAGGTGGCCGTGGCCTACTTTGAGTACATGTATAGGGGCACAATGCGGGCAATGGTCTTAGAGTAACAAAATACTAAAAAGGCTCCAATACACAGTTTAGACAGGATAGCCATGGTTACACACAGAACCCTGAGCCTTGGGAGGTTCATTGGCTACATTAATGACGTGGCCGTGCTTATCTACAATAATGAGCTCAGACAGGACAGGCTTATGAACGCTCTATATGTCTACTATGGCCCGCTTTCTGAGGCTGATATCAGGGCTATTGCCAGTGCATATGCAGGCGTGGAGGGCACCATAAAGGCCAAGGGAGGGAGGCTTACTGGCCAGGTAACAAGGGCTAGCAGGCTTTGGACAGCCTTCCTGGTACCCTTTGACAATAGGACAGCCAATGGCGTTATGTCCTTGGACATAATGCACAGGCAAGCGGTGTTCTACATTGACCTTGGGTTTCCAAGCCCAGTTGGCCAGCTACCAGCTGTAGCCCTGAGGTGGTAGCCATGTTGGGCCAGGAAACTGAGGTAAGGCTTGTTACATGCAGGTGGTGTGGTGCTAAAGTCCTGGCCAACATGTACCTAAAGCACCTTGATAGGTGCCCTGGCTACCAAAGGTGGCTCAGAAGGAAGTTGAAGGTAAGGGGCAAGGCACTCAGGCCAAAGCCTTGAACTTTGATTAGGCTTTTTTCTCTCCCTAGCCTTGTCCTACCTGGGGCTCAATGTCTGAGGAAAAGCTTGACAAGGAAAGGCTCCTAGAAAGGCTAGAGGTCATGACTGAGCTGGCCAGCAATATCTCCCTTATGATAACCATCTTTGTGTTCTTTGTCTTTTCTGCAGAACTGCTTGGCGTCAATGTGAACTATATCCTTTGGCTGATAGTAACCTTCAAGTGGTACATTCCAAAGTGGCTCTTAGAGAGGTACTTTGGGGTCTTCTATGGAATGGCCTGGGCACTCCTATTCCTAATGCTCTTTGACAGCATCTACCAGAACCTCTACACCAGAAGGCACGGTGAACCTAACCCAAGGTATGCTTACTATTCAAGCATTATCATGTTCTCCCTGTCATTCATACTGTCCATAGCCTTCCATGTGTGGCTATTCTACTTTATGGCAATAATGAGCGGGTTCACCTTTATGTATATCCTCTTTGGCCCAACTAGCGGGTCAAGCAGTAGAGCGTCATGGTGATAGCCATGGTGCTGGTCTACACTGACCCAGCACAGCTTGCCAAGGCCTTTTTCCTATTCCTCCCTTTAGAGGCCGTGCTAGACTTTGGGCCAGATGTGTTGGCCTCAATCCTATACAGGTATGCTGGTATAGAGCTCTCAGTGCTCTCTATAGGAGGCCAAAGGAAAAGGCGTTATGTGGTTTACGTTAAGAGTGTGCCATTCCTCAGAAGCTTTGAGAGTGGCCTTGAACAAATCGTGGTTACAGGCCTCTACTACCCGCTCTTTGAGGAAATGGTCTTTAGGGGCCTCCCTTACCTGCTTGGCTTTGGCGTTATAGGGGTAGGCTTGGGCACTGCAATATGGGTTCTAATGCATCCTGTGTGGAGGCTGAAAATGCTCCCTGTCAATGCTGAAACTGGCACCAAGCTTAAGATGTTCACAATTGACATAGTGGACTACAGCATTGCAGGTGCATGGCTTTCCTGGCTTTGGCTTAACGGCTGGGGAGTGTTAGCGGTGGCCTACCACATGTTTCACAACTTCCTTGTGGTGGCACCTCAGGTGTTTCCTGAGGGCTTTGAATGGCTTGGCTCAAAGCTTAAGCTACCCTGGCCAGGTGGTGCTGGCACTGAGGAAAAGCTACCAAAGAACCCTGTTTACGTTCACAGTGCCCATGGGCTCAGGGGCACCAAGTACATGCAGACCCCTGACCTGTGCATAGCCCAAGACGCATACCATTACGTGAAGCGGGAGGATTAAGCCAAATTTATAAGACACGGCCTTTTTCTCTCTCAGGGTAGGAAGCCGTGGCCCTACACATAGACATTAGTGGTAGGAAGGGTATTGTGGCTGGCCTTGTAATCCTTGGCCTGCTTGGTGTAGCAATGCTACTGCTTCACTTTAGCCTATTCGGTGCTGGCTTCACACTGCTTTTCATTGGCTTTGTGGCCATATTTGCTGAATACCTCAACAAGCGGTACCATCCCGGTGATTTGATAATGGTGGCAATAATCCTGCTTGCCTCAGGCATCTACCTGCTTACCATTAATTACTTCCACATCTATAGCTTCACTGGCTTTATCACAACTACCATTATATCAGCCATAGTGTGGACTGCAGTGGCTGAGCCCATTGCCTCACTGCTTAAGAGCACTCATAGGGAGGTCAAGCACTACGTAAGGGAGGAAGACTGAGGGCTAGGCCATGGCCAAAAGGATTCCATCTGACATCTTTTTTAACACTGTAGGCCTTGGCCTAGCCGTATATCTGGCCGTTACAGTCCTCTTTACTTCACCTCTCCTAGCAGTTGGTATGTTCATAGCCTCAGTAATCTTTGCCATTGACATCTATGAAAACGTATTTGGAAAGCCACAGGTAGGTAGAAGTGGAGCCCTTGCCGTGGCCATCTTTGAGGTTCTAGTCCTTGGGTTCTTCCTCCTAATTATCTATAATGTGCTTGTAACCTTGCCATACAGCTCCCTTAGCCTTCTGCTTATCCTTATCTTTTTGGAGTCAGTATTTGCAGTCTATGCAATTGCAAAAGACCTGAGGGAGGCTTATGAGGTTCTGAGCGGTAGGCCTATTGTCCTCCACTATGTGAACATAGACAGCGAGGTGAAGCACTATGTCAAGGAAGTACGTGAGGAAGGTCAGTGAGGAAGAAAGGAAGCACTATGTCAGGCCAGCTGGGCCTCCCAGCTTTGTCAGGTCAGTAAAGGGCACTGGCACAAGCGTGAAGGCAAGCACAGTAGGGGCACTGGCCACCGTGGTGGTTCTTGCCCTCTTTGGCTTGTTCTTCCTTGGAGCCACCAAGGTGCTAATGGCCCCTGGTGCCAGTGCCTATCAGGTTGGCTTTGTTACAGTGCCTACTGGCCAGCCCATACCCTATAAGGTCATTCAGTCATGGGCCTTTGGCAATGTAACAATAGCAGAAGTTGAGCTACCACCTGGCCCAGTGCCCAAAGGTGTCTTTGTGCCACAGTCAATGGTGGTGTACCTGGCACCGTGGTCTATGGGCACTGGCACAGGCCCTTATGCTACATGGTATGCTACAGACCAGTTCTTAACGGTAATGCACTATAACCCCATGTGGAATGGGTCAGGCGTTACTGTGGCCGTCATTGACACAGGAATTGACTACCTTATGCAGAACTTTGCACCTGGCAAGCACCTAATCCTGCTTGTCTCAGTGCTCTACAAGAACTCCACCAATGGCCAGCCCATAGTGTGGAATCTACAGCAAAATGATAACCTTTCAGCCCTCTACCACTTTGACTTTAACCTGTTTAAGCAATATGGGCACTGGGCCTTCCTAGACACAGCTGGCCACGGCACAGCTGTTTCAAGCATAATCGTGGCACAGCCTGGCTTTGGGGTTGTGCAAGGGCTTGCACCTGGTGCTAACCTGATTATGATAAAGGCTTTCTTTGGTAACGGCACATCTTCACTTGGCTATGTGCTAACGGCACTGCAATGGGTCTACAACAACACAGACAAGTACAACATTAAGGTGTTAAGCCTTAGCTGGGGGGCAATGCTACCTCCCAATAACCCATTGAACACAGCCATAGAGCAAATAGAGAGCAAAGGCGTTATTGTTGTGGCTTCTGCAGGTAACTTTGGAAACATACCAGGAGACGTGGCCTACCCTGCATCTTCACCTGGGGTCATTGCGGTCTCAGGGTTTGACTGCTACACTGGCCAGATAGCCAACTTTAGCAGTATAGGGCCAACATATGACCTGTTTGAGGTCAAGCCACAGTTCACCACATGTGCTGTAAGCGTGCCCGTGCTGTTTCCACCATATGTAGGGTTCACGGGAGAGGTCAAAGACCCCTATAACCCCAATGTAACAGCCCTGTCTGGCACAAGCTTTTCAGCCCCAGCCGTGGCTGGGGTCATTGCTGACTGGCTAGAGTACTACCACTTCTACCACGGCACCTGGCCATCTGAGGCACAGCTAATGACCCTGCTTATCAATAATGCACAGCACCTGAGCTACCCCAATGACCTGACTGGGTATGGTATTCCTTTGGCTCCACCATAGGCCTTGCTAAGATTTTTAAGTCTAGATATTTTTCCTCTCTCAGGGTAGGAAGCCCCATGTCCATGGTTAAGAGGGTACTTGGAGCACTTGCAGTATTCGTGGCACTGGCCATGCTCCTATTCGTGCCACTTGCAGGTGCTACCACAACTTACACTACCACGCTACAGGTGGTAGGCCCTACTGGCCAGGCTGTGGCGTCAGCTCCCGTTTACGTTTACTACCTTAATGGCACTCAGGTAACCACGGGCACAACAAACAGCACTGGCTACGTGCAATTTGCACTGGCTAACGGCACTTACCTGGTCTTTGTGAAGGGCTCACACAGGTACTACTTTGCACTGGTAAAGGTAGCTGGGGCCACCAAGGCCGTCATAAACGCCACTAAGATGCACTATGTAAACATCACCTCAGTGCCAGTTACCACTTCCTTCACGCTTAAGCCTGACAACACAAATGTCAGCATAAGCCTGAATACCAACACCACGGTATTCGGTGATAAAAACGCCACCATAGTCTTCCCGTCAAGCTTTATCAGCTTCCCATACCAGTACAAGCTAAGCTCAGTCAAAAACGCCACCACCACGGTCAGCACGGGCAAGATATTTGCCAACATGACTGGGGCTAACCAGGTGGTAACGGCCACCTACACTGGCTCTATAGCCTTCACTAGCCCGATGTTCTTAGCTATTGTAGGCGTCATACTCATAGTAATCATAGCAGGTGCATGGTATGCTGGCACGCACGCCATCTATAACGCCAGCTACAGGTTCGTTAGGAGGACTGGCACTGAGACTAAGAGGTTTGTCAGGTCAGTAAATGAGGAAGACAAGGACAGGAAGCATTACGTCAGGGAGGACTGACCTTAGCAAAGCATAACCCTTTTATTTTTTCCTCGCAATTCTCTTTTTAGGGTAGCACTATGGGCAAGAAAGACCCTTGCCCTGAGGACTGTCTGAAAAAGATAGAGGAAGCCATAGCAAAAGAGCTTGCCAAGAAAAAGAGCAAGGCCTAAATCTACACCTTGTACTACTTATCTTGGAGACCCTTGAAGATAGCACAAGTTCACATGCTTTTTGAGGAATACGGTGGTGGAGAGGTTCTTGCCTTACAGATGTACAAGGCAATGAAAGAGCTTGGCCATGACGTGGAGCTCTACACCACCTACATTGACCCGCAAGTGGAGCCCTTCCTACCAAAGGACATTAAGGTAAACCTCATTAAGGGAGTCAGGTGGCCAAGCAAGGTTACACAGGGTAGGTTTGTCAGGCTCAGAAGGCTACTTAACATTAAGGCCGTTATGGGTAAGGTCAAAGAGATGCTCAATGACTATGACCTGGTCATTGAGACACAAAGCAATGTGCCCTTCACGGCCAATATCTCCTACATTCACTTCCCTGCATTAATTGACTATAACATACAGTACCACGGCAAGGCAATTCATTGGAGGCTGTATAACTGGGCTGTGGCAAGGCTGGTGGAGAGCGTTCAAAGGTACCCAAGGAAGGCTGGGCTACCGCATATGGTGCTGACCAATAGCAGTTGGACAGCCAACTACATATGCATGGCTTACGGTAGGTGTGATAGCAAGGTCTTGTACCCTCCCATTGACTACAGGTTTTACCACAGCTACTACAGTGATAGGAGGGAGAATATTGTTGTAACCGTTTCAAGGTATAGCCCTGAAAAGCACCTAGAGGTTATTCCAAGAATTGCCTCCCAGGTGCCTGAGGCTGAATTTTACCTTGTAGGCTCAGTCTCTAGGTACTCAGGGCCAGTCATTGAGAGGATAAGGGTAAGGGCTGAAACCTATAGGGCTGACAACTTCCACATGGTCTTCAATGCTAGCAAAGAGCAATTAGCAGAACTGCTTGGCAAGGCAAAGGTGTACCTGCATCCTCCCTTCCCAGAACACTTTGGAATGGCCATTGCAGAAGCAATGTCAGCTGGGGCCGTGCCAGTGGTCTTCAAAGACGGTGGTGGTTGGACTGACATAGTTGGCCCCTTTGACAAGACCCTGGGGTACCAGGACATAGCAGAAGCCGTGAACATAATCAAGGCACTGCTATGGAATAGCAATGGGCTCAGGGAGAAATCAAAGAGGGCCTCCACGTATGCTAGCAGGTTTAGCTATGAGCAATTCAAGGTGAACCTTGCAGACCACCTGGTTCACGCTCAACTGCTAAAGAAACTGTCCATGGGCTGAATATTGATAAGGTTTAAGAAATAGGGAGGGTATTCCTCCACTAGGGAGCCATGGAATTGGAGGAATATGTTGAAAAGGTCATGGAAGAGCTCAATAGGTACAAGATAGGAGACACCAGGCTGTCAGAAATCTTTGACGCTCTACTGCAGGCCTGTGAAGGTGAAGCCAAGTCTCCCAAAGAGCTACAGGACTGTGTAGCAGAAGGTATAGCTACACTTAAATCAGCCCTCAGGAAGGTTAAGGTTTAGAGGGGCCGTAGCTCAGTCAGGTAGAGCGTCGGGCTCCAGACCCGAAAGTCTGGGGTTCAAATCCCCACGGCCCCACCACATAGGCCTTGCACAGGGGTAACGCTTTTTACTTACTGTCCAAGATTTTTACACTACAGGGAGGCCCTTGGTAAGCTTCAAGGTACTTTACAGCCACAGGGGTAGGGTCAGAAGCACGTGGATTATTGCTAACGGCAATAACGTGGCCACTGTAAGGGCCATGCTTAAGAGCATTGACGTAAGGACTGGCATGTATAGCTACATGGTAACCGTGAATGATAAGCCACAGTTTGTTGTTGAGGTGCCTGGCCCTGAGAGCCTCCCAAAGAAAGTCTTTGAGGCACTGAAAGGTGCCAAGTGGTGATTGAGGTGGCTGACGCCAAGCTGTATGTGAACGTTATACGTGGCCAGAAGTACATGTACCTTAACTACTTTGACCCCAGTGCTGGGAGAGTAAAGCACGTCTATATTGGCTCTCCCTATGTTGTTGTCAAGCACTTGGAGAGGCTTAAGCGAATTGCCAACTACTGGGCCATGTTAGACCCAGCCTCCCAAAAGACCTTCCTTGAAGCCCTGTCTGAGATAGAGGCCAGGGTCAATGAATTGAAGGCACAGCTAAAGTCCTGAAAAAGTGTTTTGAATTATAAGCTGGGGTTCTTATCAGGTTCATAGGGTACTAAGCTGTGGACTGGCGTCCATTGGCTGGCCTGAGCCTTGCACTTTTCTTGATATCACTGCTAGGGCTCACTGGGGCACTCTCATTGCCTGAGGTCATGGTAATTGCCCTTAATGGAAGTGCATTTACCCTTGCCTACCTCTATGCTGGCTTAGAGCTTAGAGGGAGGAAGGCACCACGCCTGCAAGATGCACAGCCCATAGCTGGCAATGTTGTAGGAGACCTTGTAGGGTCAGCCCTTGTGGCCTATGGACTTAAGGGAGGTGAAGGGCAATGAGCACTGAGGAAACGGCACAGGTAGTTGATATTGAGACTACCCTTAAGACCATGGAAGGGCTGATTAACGCTGTGGCTGAAACCAATGACAAGCGTTACCAGCTACTGCTACAGCTCATTGAGGACTTGAAGAAAAAGGTGGACATGTTGGAGGAAAGGCTGTTTGAGCTACAGACTGAGGCACTGGCCAAGGCGTCAGCTGAAATTGTCAAGGCCTTGTGTGGTGGTAAGGTGAAGGGCAATGAGTGAAGACCTGCTTGAAAAGGCAAGGGAGCTGGCTAAGAGCACTGTAACACAGCTGAAAGTGCCAAGGGCTGTAATCACGGTTACCCCTGGCAAGGCTGAAACCTTTAGTGCATCTAGCCTGCTTGGTAAGCTAATCTATGTGGTAGGAGAGGGGCTGAAAGGTGCCTACATAACACACAAGATAACCAGGGGCTATGAGGGAGCAAGGTACTGGGTAATCACATATGGCCTTGTTACAGTGATAGGCACTCTCAAAGGTGGAGAGGAAGTTGTCCTATATGCTAATGGCCAGCCAACTAATTATGTCCTGCAGTACCCTCCCAATGCGTTCACTGGCTTCTATGTGGCCACCAAGGCTGTAGGCACTATAACGGTAAGGGAGGCTGATATCAAGAACTTAGAGGAAGTAACTGAGGGCAAAAGCACTGTGCTAATCCTAGACCCTCATGGGCTTATGGGCACTCAGTTGGCACCGCTAGATGCGGTGAACAAGATAGCCCAGCTACAGGCTGACCTTGACAGGCTTGCAAGGACAGCATATGAATATGAGCAAGCGGTATTGGAGTACAAGGGTATGGTAACTGAGCTTAACGCTAGAGTGGCCAAATACCAAGAACTCTACCAGGACTTGACGCAAAGAGTGGCCAAATATGCACAAGAACTGCTAGACCTGCAGGTAAGCCTTGACAGCATAAGGAATGAGGTTAAACAGCTAAACAGGGAGAGTGATAACTATGACAAGATGGTGCAAGAAATCAATGACAAGATGGCCAGCCTGGTGGCCACAATAAAGGACTTGGCCAGGATTATGTCAGAAGTGCCACAGCCACCACCTGTGCCAGCTGGCAAGGGCACTGAGACTGAGGAAAAGGGAGGTGGTGAAGGTGGCAAGCCAGGTAAGTCAGCCAAGTCCTGACGTAAAGGCAATAACTGAGAGGCTTTGGAAGCTGTATGCACTGATAGAAAGGACAAGCCCAGATAATGCACTGAGGGAGCTCTACAGCATAGTGGAGGCTATAAACCAGCTGATAGTGAAGATGGTGGCCATAAAGCCACCTGAGCCCTTCCTGAGAGACAGGCTTGTAGCATATGAGAGTGCATTTGGAGAGGCAAAGAGAGACCTGGTAGCCAACATAAGGCTAAAGAGGTACCACAGGGCAAGGACTGATATTCTTAAGCTCATTGACCTAATGCAGGCACTTGACAAGGAAATTGCCATTTACAGCGTGGTTCTTAAGCCAAGTCCACCTGCATCTAGCACGGTGGCTGGGTAATGTTTACTGAAATCTACTATTTCACTGAGGCACTGACAAGGCTTGCCCTCTATATACGTGGCCTAATCTACAAGCCACCACCTCCTACACCTCCTACACCTGAGCCCGTGCCAGGTGATTATGCTGTAACGCCATTTGAGGTGGTAGGTTTCAGGAAGGGCACCAAGACGCCAAGGCTTGTGGTGCCTACCGTAGACGGAATAGGGTTAAGGCACTGGCAAGATGTAAGGCCAGTACAAAGCCAGGGCTTTAGGGTATTCCTGAGTGCTGAGGAAGTGGCTGAAATACCATCTGAGAGGTTCTTTGAGTATATAGAGAGCCTGGCTGAAAGGGCCACTGGGAGGGGTAGGAGGAAGTGATAGAGATTATTGAGGAAGCTGACCCCAACTGTCCTATATGTGAAAACGCAAAGCGGTACCTCAGGGAGCTGGCCAGGAAGCATAATGTGGCCTTCACTGTAAGGTACTATGCTACCAAGTCAGTAGCATCTGCATGGGGTTCTGAGCCAGTAACCCAGCACCTCTATACCCCTGAGGCACCTGAGAGGTATGGTATTAAGGTAAGCAAGGAAGCAAAGGAAGTGCTGGGAGTCATGGCCCAATACGGCTTCAACATCTACCCCATTATCAGGATAAGATGGGGCCTGTTTAAGAACAAGGAAATAGTGATAAGGGGCTGGCAAGCAGATAGCGAGTTTCTTGCAAAGCTAGAAAGCATTATAAGCGTTTTACAAAGCATAGACAGGTAGGGCACTGGCCAGTGCAATACCTAGAGGCCACTGACCTAAAGCGTGCCAGGTGGCTCTCTAAGGTTCTATTCCACCAATGGAAAAGTGCCCCTGAGACCATAGCATACCTGCAATATGAAACTGACCACCTGGCCTTAGAGGTAGGTGATTACCTTTCAGCACTCAATGAGGTGCTTAGAAGGTATTCAAGGCGTCATACCCTGAGGTACTGGTACACTGAGAGGCCTGACCCAGTCAAGCTGTATGAGACACTGAGGATTCCAAGGGAGAGCAATGACCCAGTGCCCATAGCAAATGCATGTGTGCAAATCCTGACGCCTGACAGCCCTAACGCAATATCCTACTATGTGGCCTCTAGGAGCCTTGGACTTGAAGTGGAATTTGTAGCTGATAGCCTGCTTGCCAGGGTCTTTGGAGAGCCTGAGGGCTGTAGCAGTGCACTTAAGATAAAGGTGGCCACTGAGCCCCTCCTAGAGGCTGACCTATTCCTGGTTCACGGCAAGGTAGGGAGGTATGAGGTAAGGGCTGAACACACAGCCTACATCTTTATGGTGGAAAGCTCCAATGTGCCAGTGCCCATTGACCCCATAGCCCATGCACTTTTCTTGAAGCCTCCACTTCCATGTAGGCCTGAGGACTACACAGACAGTTCTGACCCTGAATACAGCAAGCTCCTACCTGGTATTAACCTCAGGGAGAGGCTTATCAGTAGAGACTCTATCCTCATTCCGTCTTTCTCAGGGAGGGCCATACACTGGTGGTTCAATAGACCGCTTACGGCCTGTGAATCACTACAGGCCAAGGGCTTCAACTTTGAGACCGCTAGATATCTGACTGAGAGGTTTGCCAGAAGGTACCTGAAAATTGACATTGACCCTATCACGGCTGGGCTCCAAATTCAAAGCTTTTTAAGAGCCAAAGGAATACAACAAGACGGTGAAGAACTTGGCAATAACGCTATTTGACGTCCTTGTGTTCATTGGTGGCCTAATTCTAGGGGTAGCACTAGGGGCACTGGCAAAACGCAGTGTTGGGCTGGTAATCCTATTGCTGATATTCATTGGTGTAGCGGTTTACTTTGGCTACCTTAACTTGGCCAGCCTCAGTCTGACCAACATATTGCAGGCAATAGGAGAGGCCATTTGGGCTGTCATACAGTTCATAATAAGCGGTCTCTCAGTGCTTGCGGGCAATATAACGCCTGAGTCAGTCTTTTCCTTTGGCACACTGCTTGGCTTTGTAACTGGCCTTGCCTTCCCAAAGGCCATTAGGCCTGTAAGGGCTGTAGGGGCAAGCACTGGTAGGTATGTCAGGAAGGTGGAGGAAGAAAGGAAGCGTTATGTGAAAGAGGTAGAGGACTAAAACCTGACCCAGACAGTAGCCCAACACCTTGGCCTACCGTATAGGCTGAATGGAAACCTGTCAAGGTAGAACTCCACATATTCAAACCTTGGTCCAAGTTGGAAGTCAAGTTCTTCAAGGTCAATGACCACTGAGGTCTTTAACGGCCTTGCCCATAGCTCTAGTTCTGAGTGTGTGCCCCTGAGGAAGGCCTGTGTGAAGTCAGTGCCGTAGACCCTCAGTACTATGTCCTCTTTGAGTTCACACTTCACAGGACCGTCAAATTCATACCACATGTTCTGGTAGGCACTCATACACAGCACCATGCTGTTTAATGCTTAGACAGGATTATAAGCCTTTCAGGTGCCCCCCTGCACACTGGCTGGGAGACCCAAAGAGCCCCCCACCACACTGGCTGGGAGACCCAAAGAGCCCCGGGCTCACTGGCTGGGAGACCCCTTGGGTCTCCCTTCCTCCATCAGCTCAGCCAGCTGGGGCAAGGCTGGCCTCATTGGTCATTTGGAGGCACTTAGGCTGGCCAGACAGCCTGCATCTATCTAAATTCTAGACTCTAGGGCTTAAAAGCCTTTTTGCCCCTTGTCCACTTGCTTTTTGACCACTTGGTGCCCTTTGAGCCCTTTTGTCTTATTGAAACCTTTTGCTTCCTTAAACGCATAGCCTGCAATTTCTCTTTTCCTCTTTTGACCAGGTTCATTAGTGCTACAGTGTCTCTATCCTCTTTGAAGCCACAGCTAGGGCTAGTGCACACCATAGTCCTCTTTCCTATCACAGGGTCCTCCACTTGCACCATCTTGCTACCGCATCTAGGACATGTTGTGGAGGTACCACTTGGGTTCACAGAGATAACAGGAATTCCATGTAGCTTTGCCAGGAAAATCAGCCATCTGTGAAGCTTGTAGTAGTCCATGAATCTGACTTTTGCCTTCACCTCTTTGGGCTTATCACTTTCTTCTATAAGATGGCTTTGCAGACCCTTTAGTTCTTCTAGCACAAGATAGGCGTTAAGAGGCAAGACCATTTCCTCAAATATTGCCTTAGCTATCTTCACTATGTGGTGTTTAGCTATTTCTTCTATTGCCCTCGCAATAAGCCATTCTCTATGTCTAAGACCCTTGTGTCTCTCAAATGGGTTATACCTACCATTCCTTGGATACTTCCTTCTAAGCCGTTCAAGCTTTTCTATCTGATAGTCAATCATTGCCCTGACCTTAGGGTCTCCAAAAATTGTAGGATAACGCCTTTCAAGGTACTTGTCATCATTGCCTGCTACTATCTCAGTATAGTTCACATCAACTGCAATGAATGTTTTGAGGTCTTTCTTTGGTGGAGGGGTCTCTTTCTCAACAACTATCTCAAGAAAGAAAGCGTCATATTCCTCCCTGTATGTCAGCCTAGCCCATTTTGACCATTTTGCGTTTAGCCACTCTTTGTCTCTCAAATATGATATATTCATACCAATCTCTCTTAGCTTGACGTCAATTGGAAGCCACAAGTAACCTTGCCTTAACTCTTTTATTTTGCGTGGCTTGTCTAGATTGTCAAGGTCAGGAAAGAACCAGGTAGATGGCACGAATAGCCTTAGAGCCTCTACTTGCGGGTAGCTTCCTTTTCCGAATGTACCGCTATTATACCACTGTCTCAGAATCATGGTGGCTTCTGCAAGAACCCCTTCTATGAGCCAGTCAGGTAGGCCATAGGTATTCTTTAACATATGAAAGAGCTCTTTGCGAAGGCTTGCAGGAAACCCCTTATCTACTACTTCCTCTATTACCTTGGAATTCAGCCCTCCACTGTGCAAGTATTCAAATATATGGTTAAGAACCCAAGTGTACTCCCTCATTATTCTCAATACCATCTGCTTTTGCTCAGGTGTCTCAGGCACAAGCTTTACAAGGACATGCTTATAAACCCGATTGTCAGCCATTTCCTTATATGCACCATGTTCTTTGTAGCCCTTCAAGCCCAAGACCTATACAAGTTTTGTACTGCAAGACTTAAAAGTGTTGTTACCTGTGAAGGTGCCATTGCAGGGTCAGAAACTGACCCCTCCCTCAGGAATGTGCTCAGACAGACCCCAGATGTCATAGTGCCCCAGGGGTCTGGCTGGGAGCCAGGGGCTTGCATGTTACAGTGCATTTGAGCCACCTTGGGAGAGCCTGACCCCTCTTACAGGTGTAGGTCAGCTGATAGGCACTGTAACATGGGCACCTTGGGGCAAAAGGG
>Ga0080004_1114601_pt1 | contig 22143 bp, 17 predicted proteins | sample WasSprMetagenome_FD_69207 | JGI IMG/M metagenome (GOLD analysis project Ga0080004, IMG submission 69207) | Sulfidic aquatic microbial communities from Washburn Spring, Yellowstone National Park, USA - WS (SPADES assembly) (version 2) | ecosystem: Environmental > Aquatic > Thermal springs > Hot...
GCCCGGGTTTTACCCGTTTTTTGGATCTCAGCTAAAACCTCGTCATGGTGGTAGTAGTAGCGCAAATAATAGCTTGGGATTAGCCCGAGAATTTTTATAAGTTCCGGAGAAAACGGGAATTCCCCCTTCTCAGCGCGCTCGATCGCCGCAAGCCATGCCTTTTGGGAAAAATCCTCATGATCCACATGCACACCGCGAACCCAGCTCAAATGATTTAGGCCCACATAATCTAGAAAGGTTTTCCCTGGATCCACGTTTAACCAGCTGGCGATCATGTATTTCATGGTAATGGGAACGTTGCAGAGCCCAATCGCCTTAGCTTTGGTGTAGCGCAACAAGGCTTCAGTAACCATTCCCGAGGGGTTTGTGAAATTGATAAGGACAGAGTTTGGGGCCAAACGTTCCGCATCCTCTGCGATTTCCAAGATCACAGGGATCGTTCGCAGGGCGTTAGCGAAGCCTCCGGGACCAACCGTTTCCTGCCCAACGATCCCGAAACCCAAGGGGATTTTCTCGTCCAACGTTCTAGCAGCTATTCCCCCAACCCGAATCTGGATGATAATGTAATCTGCGTCAGCGAGCGCTTCTTGTCGGTTCGTGGTTAACTCCACCTTAATTTCCATATCGGCACCCTTAAACATTCGTTGAGCAAGACCACCTACGATTTGCAGGCGTTTCTCGTTGATATCCATAAGGGTGAGGGCCCGAATAGGGAGTTCCTCTTTGTGCTTAATAAAACCCGCGACAAGTTCCGGGGTATAAACGCTTCCTCCGCCGATCACGCAGATCCTTAGCTCGGTCATGGCCCGCTCATAACGTGTTTTCCCGAATAAATTCAAAAAGTTCGTCAAAAATGGTGAAAGCTAGGCATGTCACAGTGTCTGAGCCTCCGTAATAAATCGCAATCCGTCCGGTAGGGGGATCATAAAGAGCGGCTGTAGGGAAAACTACGTTTGGGACATCACCAACGCACTCATAGTACTCTCGAGGATTAAGAAGATAGGGGCGCGTGCGGTAGATAACTTTCCAGGGTTCATCGAGATCCAAAAGGGCTGCGCCGAAGCTATACACAAACCCATTGCAAGAGGTCAAGACGCCGTGGTAGAAGAGAAGCCAGCCCTCGGTGGTCTCTATGGGCACGGGCCCGGCGCCGATTTTTGTGGATTGCCAAGAATCCGGCACAGGCGACATTACATGGCGATGCTTTCCCCAATGGATCAAATCCGGGCTTTCCGAGTAAAAGATATCACCAAAGGGCGTGTGCCCGGGATCGCTCGGCCGGCTGAGCATAGCATATTTGTCCCGAATTTTGCGGGGAAAGAGAACCCCGTTACGGTTAAACGGCAAGAAAGCGTTTTCCAGCTGATAAAATGTGCGAAAGTCAAAGGTGTACGCTAGACCGATGGTGGGGCCGTGGTACCAATTGCACCAAGTGACATAGTATCGGTCCTCAAGCCAAGTGACCCGGGGGTCGTAACCATACACAAACCTTCCCACCTCGGGATCCTCACATAGGAACTTGATGCGTTCAGGCTCGATCTCCCAGGTTATTCCGTCGGCGCTTCGCCCCGCATGGAGCTCCATATTCCTGGCGGTGGTGTCGACGCGGAAGACGCCGGCAAAACCCGTGCCGAAAGGAACAACGGCGCTATTGAAGATGCTATTGGCATTAGGGACAGCGCTTCTGGTGATGATCGGGTTACGTTTAGAGCGCCAGATCACCTCTTTGGACCCTTCCGGTCGGTCTTCCCAAGGGATATTAGGCAAGGGGGGTCCCACGAGTTTGGCCCGCGGCATGCTTCACCTCCTTTGGGATCTCCTGGAAGCGATGACACGCAACGAAATGCTGCTCCTCTGCCTCTACTAACCGGGGCTTCAAATCAGCACAGATTTTGCTTTTCTCCGCGAGGTAACATCGGTCATAATATGGACAGCCGGCCGTGCGCTTCCCTTCCTGAACCTTGAGCCTTATTTCCGTCTCTTCCCATTTTTGATCCAGCCTGGGTACGGAAGAAAGGAGCATTTGTGTATATGGATGCAACGGTTTTTGGAAAACCTTTTCTATGTCCCCGGACTCCATGATACTACCTCGGTACAAAATAATCGCCTCGTCGCTAATGTAATGGGCAAGAGAAAGATCATGGGTGATAAAAAGGATGGATAACCCGCGGTTTTCGCGAAGTTCGGCTAAGAGATTAAGCACATCGATGCGCGTGGACGCGTCGAGCATGCTGATTATTTCGTCAGCAACGAGGAATTGGATATCAAGAAGTAAGGCCCGGGCAATGAGGAAACGCTGTAGCTGCCCACCGCTCAATTGATGGGGGTATTTGCCTAAGACCTCCTCGGGAACCAATCCCACCGCCCGAAGCGCTTCCCTTACATGTTCATCCCATTGTTGAGCCGTGGCGTTTGCGAAAAATTCAGTTCTCACAATGTGAAAAATTCGATCAGCCTTGAAAATGGGGTTATAGGAGGAAAAAGGATCCTGAAATACACCCTGAACTTTGCGGTAGTAATCCTTGAGGGCCCGTCCGGAAAGCGCTGAAATATCGTTCCCTTCAAAAAGAATCCGCCCGGAAGTGAGAGGAATGAGGCGGAGAATCATTTTCCCAATCGTAGTTTTCCCGGAACCGCTTTCCCCAATTAGGGAAACCACGCGCCCTTGGGCAACCCGAAAACTCACGTCATCTACGGCCCGGAGAGCTTTTCTCCCAAAAGTTCCCAGCCGATAAATTTTCGTTACGTGTTCAAGTTCAACCATGATTTCCTGTAACGCGCCAACAAGCCACTTGCCTTCCCGTGGAATCAAGGGTAATAAACGGTGGTTCCTCACTGCACTTTTCAAATGCTTCTGGACACCTTTCGCGGAATCGGCAACCTCCTGGCGGCTGTAAGAGCGACGGCGGATGTCCAGGAATACCTCGCAGTTTTGTCTCCATATACCGTACACCAATTTTGGGGAGGGAAAAGATGAGGAGACGAGTGTAAGGATGCTTGGGATCAGAGATGATCTCTTCAGTGCTTCCTTTTTCTGCGAGTTTACCTGCGTACATCACAAGAATAGTATCGGCGATTTGATAAAGGAGGGAGATGTCGTGGGTGATCACGATCAACGCCTTAACGAAACGCTGGTTCCTGAATTCCACGAGCATTTTTGCCACAGCCTTTTGGGTGGAAACATCCAAAGCTGAAGTAACCTCATCGGCGATGAGCAAAGACGGATTGAGAAGAGTGGAAAGGACCATGACCACCCGCTGCTTCATCCCTCCAGAAAGCTCAATGGGGTACATCTTGAGGACTTCAAGGGGAAGCTCCACAAGCTCGAATCGCCGGCTCAATTCAGAAAGCACTTGCCTCAGCTTCAGTCCGCGCGAAGCTAAAATGTCAGCAAATATCCTTTTTATTTTTTTCGTCGGGTTAAGCGCGTTCATTGCGTATTGGGGGATGAGCGAAACTTTTGTGAAGCGAAAGGCGTTCATCTTCTCTCGGTCCCAGATCGGAAGAGGTTTACCTTCGAGGAAAACTTCTCCTTCGATGTATTTCATCGGGGGTTTGAGGAGGACTAAACTTCGGCCAAGCGTGGATTTGCCACAGCCGGACTCGCCAGCAAGTCCCATGATTTCGCCTTCAGCTACGGAAAAAGTGGCCCCATCCAGGGCCTTAACTTCTCCCTTTATAGTCTGGTAATACACCCGAAGATCTCGAACCTCTAAAATGTTCATCACATCTCCCGAAGTTTCGGGTTAAACACTTCGTCGAGCCCAACGTTGGTGATGTAGAGTGCACCTACCAAAAGGGCAATGGCTAGTCCTGGTGGGACGAACCACCACCACATCCCTAGAGGCAGAGCTCCCCAAAGGAGGGCCGTCTGCATCATGAGCCCCAAAGATATTCCACGGGTAGGGCCAAGGCCGATGAAATCCAAAGTAGCGGCGTTAAGGATAGCTCCTCCGAATTGCAAGATGAATACCATCACCAAATAAGAAAGCATGTTGGGAGCGATCTCCGTAAGCACGATTTTCGCGGGCCTCATCCCGCTGATCTTTGCGAGATCCACGAATTCTCGGGCTTTAAGGGAGAGCGTTTGGGCCCGGACTGCCCGGGCTGTCCAAGGCCAGGCTGTGCAGCCAATGAAAACCGCTTGGATGAAGAAACTACGCACACCGAGATAGGCCGCAAGGATAAGAAGGAGGGCCAGGGTGGGGATAACCAGCACCACATTGGTAAAAGTGTTAAGTATCTCGTCCACCCATCCTCCGCGATACCCAGCAGTGAAGCCGATCAAGGTACCAATAACTGTGGCCAATCCTCCACCTAAAACTCCTACCAAGAACACCGGATAAAGGCCGTGAACAAATTGGGTGAAGACGTCCTGACCGAACATCGTGGTGCCAAACCAAAATTCTTTGCACGGCGGCCGAGCAGATGGGCCCACATATGCCCAAGGTTCGTAGGGCGTAAGGTATGGGCCCACGATAGCTAAAAGCACGAAAAAGAAGACCACTAAAAGGCCCAATCGCAATTTCCAGTTGCGCCAAGCGAAGTAAAGGATTTCGTGTTTGACCTTGCGGGGCTTTTTCTTCATATCTCTCCGATCATTCCCCGCCTGGTACGGGGATCCACGATGAGATAAACGATATCCACAATGAAGTTAGCCAAAAGGACGCCGATGATGATGAAAAGGAAGCACCCTTGGATCAGGAAATAGTCCTGATTTTGGATGGCCTGAACGATCAAAGAGCCGATACCAGGGTAGGAAAAGACCGTCTCCGTGACCACGGCCCCAGCAGCAATAGTCCCCATCTGCAATGCCAGGCCGGTGATTTGGGGAAGAATTGCGTTACGAAAAGCATAGCTGCGGATAAGCCTTCGGGGAGCCCCCAGAGACTCCAAATATTGGCTGTAATCAGCTTCGAGCTCATAGATGATCATATTCCGCATCCCGATAGCCCAGCCCCCGAACATCACCAAAAAGAGGGAAGCGAAAGGAAGAAACCAGTGCCAAAGCAAATCCAAAAAGAATTTCCAAGAGAGGTTTGGGGTCATTGCAAAGCTATAGCCCCCGGCGATGGGAAACCAACCCAAAGCCACGCCAAATCCCCAGGCAAGAAGTATCCCTAGCCACATGTAGGGAGTTGCGGTGAGGAAATAGCCCATGGGGAGAAGGGTGCTATCCAGCCACTTCCTCCGCGCGGCAAACGCGCCGAACTTGTTCCCGGCGATCCAGCTCAAAATGATGGCCGGAACCAAAATAGCCAGAGTGTAAGGAATGGCCTCGGCGATAACTTTGATGACGGGTTTGGGGAAGAGGTAAACGCTCACGCCCAAGTCTCCATGGAATACGGCTTTCCAAAAGTTCAGATATTGTTGCCAGATGGGGACATCCAAACCAAAGGCTTTGAGGTAATAGCCGCGCATGACTTCTACCGCTTCCGCCCTAAGGGCTGCGCGGGAAAGCATGGTTTGGATGGGGTTTCCTGGCATGAACCTGGGGATAATCCAGTCAATGGTCACGGCCAAAAAGAAGGTGAGAAGGTAAATGGTGAGCTTTCGCACAAAGTACCGAGTCATTCCCGCTCCTCAGGATGAGAAAAAGGGCCGCCCTTCCGTAGCGGGAAGGGCGGCCCATCGTTTGTTACTTTGCTGGCTCGATCACACACAGGGTATGGAGGCCGCCCATCTGCCAGTACCCAGCCCAGGTGCAGGGGAGCCAGTGCGGCCGGCCCTCATAGTCGCCGGGGAAGTTCTTCCACACGAACTCCACGTACTGGGCCCAAAGCCCGTTGTACCAAAGCGGGATCATGGGGAGATCGGTGAGGAAGATCTCCTGGATCTTGGAGCAGATAGACTTCATGCCTTCCTCATCCCACGGCGGCGTGGCCGCAAGCTCGTCCACCAGGGCGAAGATCTCGGGGTTGTTGTAGCGCCCGAAGTTTCCGCTCCCCATAATGTCTCGGATAGGATGGTTGAAGAGGAGGTTATACACGGTCCAGGGCGTGTTGCTGAGGCTGGCCCAGTTGTTGAGGGTCATATCGAACGTGCCGGTGACAAGGGCCGTGTTCCATGCGCCGTAATCCGGGTAACGATAGACCACGTTGATCCCAGCAGCCTGGGCGCTCTCGGAGATAACGCGGATAGCCTCCATCCAGTCCGTCCACCCAAACGGGCACGTTACCTCGAGATAAATCTTGGAGCCATCGGGAGCTTCCACGAGTCCATCGCCATCGAGGTCCTTATAGCCCGCTTCGGCCAGGATCTGCCGGGCTTTAGCCGGATCATAGGTGAACCCTAGGCGGGCCACGACGTCCTGGTCCACGTATTTGGAAAGATGGGGCAGGAGGGCCGTGGGGCTCGCCCGCGAGACCAGGCCTGCAAAGGCCCGGTCAATGATGGCATCGACGTTGATGGCATAGGCCAAAGCCTTGCGGAAGGCCGGATCATTAAGGGGTTTCTTCGTGAGGTTGAGGAAGAGGACCGCAGTGTTAGCGGAAAGCATATACGGAGGCTTAGGAAGGTAGGTCTTAACGTACCCTAGGGAGGCAAGGGTAGCGATCCCGGGGAGGAAGTTGTTAGAGAGGTCGATCTCGCCCTTAAGAAGGGAACCAAGGGCCAGGTTGTTCGTAGCGAAACGGATCTCCACGATGTATTTGGGAGCGGGCTTAAGCCCAAGGAGTTTAATTCCCCACCAGTCCTCGTTGCGGATGTATACGTTCCGATCTGGTCCGTGAGCATAGTACTTGTAAGCTCCAGAGCCAATGGGCTTTTCATTAGCACCGCTTGTGATCTCCTCTTCGGTACGGGTCTCCCAAATGTGCTTGGGCACAATGGCGATGTTATAGAGGTTGTTCATGAATTCCTGATAAAGCGGCTTCCTCTTGAAAGAGAACTCCACGTAGTAGTCACCAACGCTGACCACGCTCTCGAGGTAATCCCACATGGGGCTGTAGTAAATTGCCGGATACTTTTTCCCAAGCTCGTAAGTGAAGACTACGTCTGCAGCGGTAAGAGGCGTGCCATCTTGCCAAGTAATACCTTCGCGCAACTTGACCTCAAAGAGCTGGTCGCTCTTCCACTTCCCGTACTCCGCGAGCCATGGAATGAGCTCGTCTTTGACGGGATCGTAGAAGAAGAGGGGTTCATAAATTAGGCCGACGGTACCAGAAGTATTCGCTTTGCTCCAAGTGATGAAGGGGTTCCAGTCCGTGGGCGGTCCCCAAGCCGCGCCGCTTATGTACAAGGTCTCATTGCGCGGAAACTCTTGGCCAAAGGCCAACCCGAAGCTCAACACCGCCAAACCTAGGAAAATCCAGCACTTACCCCGCATACTCACACCTCCTTAGCATTTTGGAATTCAGATTGAGCCGGTTTACCCAAGAGGGATTGCTCCCGGTACACCACCTCCTTTCTTTCATAGACGGGGCAGAATTCGCCCCGGTTTCTGCCTCCTTCAGAAGTGCTCCCAAAATAGGATGCAACCTTTTCCAAATTTTCGGAGGAATGGTTTTCTTCGCCGCCGAAAAATTTCCGGAGAATTTCTTGGGCGGGCTTATTTTGGGGCGTGTAACCCAGATCCCCAGGGCCACCCGAAGCGGGATTCGTCTGCCAATTCCAGAAAAATAGGCCCGCAAACCAAGGCTTTCCCAAAAATGCTTGGAAAACCGCGCAATAGCAATTGGCTTGCCCCGCGGGGTTGTACGAACCCTTAATCGCCCAATTCCATGGTTCCCTCGCAGCATAATCTATGCTTCGGTAGCCAACTTCCGTGAAGATCACCGGCTTCCCTACTTTTCTCTGCCAGGTTTCGATGAGGGAAATCCATGGGACCCAAGCCAAAAGTAGCTCCTCCACCGAGGGGGTCTGGGCAGAACTTAGGGGGAAATAGGCATCGATTCCAACATAATCGAGAAGATCCCAAAAGCACACATTCTGGAATTCATCCCAGTTGGCCGCGTAAACGAGGGAACCCGTAAAAATTCCCCGCACTGCTGAAACCAGCTTTTCCCAATGGTCTCGAAAAACTTTCCCGCTTAGGCTACAAAGTTCCGTGCCTAAGCAGAAAAGTTCCACGCCAAGGTTTTCCGCAAGCTTAGCATAATGGAGAACACGGCCCTGATAGTTTTCAAACCATGCCTCTATATCCGCAGGAAAGATCTCGCCTCGCCAAGTTCCGTCTTTAGGGTCCACGTGAAGTTTCAGCATGACGTTCAAACCCTGCGAGTGAGCCATTTGCACGACATGGATAAGGGAAGTTTCGGACGGAGTGAGCACTTTGTCGGCGTAAATTTCCGTGGAATTTTTCGTATCCATGTATTCCGTGACGAGGATGGCTATCCAGTTAACCCCTATGGTTTTGAGGAGCGAAAGCGAGGCGTCGGAGGCAGGGGTAGCATATTCCTCCGCGGCCCAAGCCGTGTAATTAACCCCTCTAAAGTCGAAGGAATGATCCAAGCCTCGTTGGGCTGCGTAGCCCAAAAAGTTAAGCGCCAAAATTACCGCGACCAAAAAATTTTGAAAAACGGACCTACAAGGATTCATTTTTGCCTTTCCTCTTTATCCAAATAGCTTTCCCGAAATTCCCTCCGCGTAACCCCACAGGAACTCCGTACCACCAATTCCACCGGGAACAAAGTCTTCCTTCGCTCTTGATTGCCCTGGCCATTCAAGAGGTCCAAAAGGAGTTCTACAGCCATGAATCCCAAAAGACGGATGGGCTGGCGCACGGTGGTGAGCGGCGGATCAAGAAGACTAGCAAGAGGAACATCGTCGAAACCAACAATCGCGATGTCTTCGGGAACCCGCAGGTTTTGGCTGCGTAACGCCCGCAGGACCCCTGCTGCCATGGTGTCGCTTTGGACAAAAATCGCTTCCGGCCGCAATGGGAGAAGTCTCGATAAGGCAGCCATAGCACCTACTTCGGTGAACCCACCCTCCACAACCAAAGCCTCATCGTAGGGAATACCATGGGCTTCCAGGGCGTCCCGATATCCAGCCAGTCGGTCTTGAACGTGAAGATGGTTCAGGGGGCCGGTGATAGTGGCGATCCGCCGGTAACCTAGTTGCAAAAGGTGCTCGGTGGCCATGCGCGCGCCCCCGTAGTTGTCCACGTCCACATAGGGAAGGCCAGGCTGCTTACCCACAGCAACTGCCGGGATCCCATCCGCTCGGAGGGCTTGAATAACGGGGTCATCTGGAGGAGCGGAGGCCACTACCGCTCCCTCCACATAGCCGTTTTGCAAAAGATTCGCATAGAGTTCCTCTTGGCGGCGAGGATCATCGAAAAGGGCGAGCACCATTTGATATCCGTGAATATTGCAGGCTTGGACAGCGCCTTGAAGGAGGATAGCGAAGAACTGGTCAGAAAAGAGCTTGTTTACGGACTCAGGGATCAGCATGGCCAAAAGCTTTGTGCGTTTTGTGGCGAGGCTTCGGGCAATAGGGTGTGGGCGGTAGCCGAGTTTTTCGATGGCCGCGAGGACGCGGGCTTTGGTTTCGGCGCTCACATTGGGATGGCCATTGATCACCCGGGAGACCGTGGAGCGGGAAACCCCGGCCAACCTGGCCACTTCCTCCAAAGTCGCCACCCCCCGTTTTGGGAGCGCTCCCACAACTTTTATGGTAGGCTGGGGACGCCCCTTTGTCAAGACCCTAGAGGTGGCTCAAAAGAAGCTCTTCCAGTTGCAAAGCGTTTTCGGGGGCCCAGGCGTTCCAGTCGTTGTTGAAATAGATGAAGACCCGCTCTACCGGAAGGCCTTTGATCCTCTCCGCCCAAGTGCGCAATTCCCGCATGGAGTAGCGATACGCATACCATGCGCCTTTTCCATGGAAGCGCACAAAGGCATGGGCCGCGGTGGCCACCACATATTCGGGAAGGTTGGGAGCGCTCACAATGCACATGGCAACCCCTCTTTCCCGCAAAAGAGCCTCGGTCTCTTCCTGGAACCAGCTTTCGTGGCGGAATTCCAGGGTGTTCGGCAAACGAGGATCCAGCTGATCGAGGATGCGCAAAAGGAGATCGCGGTTGTACCGCAGGCTTGGAGGAAGCTGAAAAAGAAAACCGCCGAGTTTTTCCCCAAGGATCTCGCCCATGGCGTAAAACCGGCGCAAAAGCTCCTCGGTTCCCTGGAATTTTCTGAGGTGCGTAATTCCCCGAAAGGCTTTGAGGGTGAAAAGGAAGCCCTCCGGCCCCTTTCGGTACCAGGCCTTCACCATCTTCTCCGTGGGGAAGCGATAAAAAGTGGCGTTCACTTCCACAGTGTTGAAAACTTTGGCATAAAAGTCGAACCATTCGCGCTCGGGAAGGTCCTCCGGATAGAAGAGGCCCGCCCAATGTGGATAAATCCAGCCTGAACACCCCACGCGGTACTCGGCCATCCCCAGGAGTATAGGCGTGGGTAAAATTATGGGCTATGCCGAGGGTGGAGGTTGGGGAGCGCTTCCAGATAAAGACCAAGCTTCGGCCCCGCGGCGATCAGCCCAAGGCCATCAAAGAGCTCACCGAAGGGGTCCTGGAGGGCCTCCGCTACCAAACCCTCCTCGGCGCCACGGGGACCGGAAAAACCTTCACCATCGCCCACGTCATCCAAAACGTACAGAAGCCCACCCTCGTCATCGCCCACAACAAAACCCTCACCGCCCAACTCTACGGCGAATTCCGCGAGCTTTTCCCCGACAACGCCGTGCACTACTTTGTTTCCTACTACGACTACTACCAGCCCGAGGCCTATATCCCCGAAACCGATACCTACATCGAGAAGGACGCGGAAATCAACGAGGAAATTGATCGGCTACGCCACGCCGCCACCGCAAGCCTCCTGGAGCGCCGCGACGTGATCATCGTGGCCTCCGTTTCCTGTATCTACGGCCTCGGTTCCCCTCAGGACTACTACGCCATGTCCCTTACCCTCGAGGTGGGGCGAGAGTACGACCTCGATGAAGTTCTTCGCCAGCTCGTTCTTCTCCAGTACCGGCGAAACGAGCTTTCCTTTGAGCGGGCGACGTTTCGGCTCCGGGGCGATGTTTTAGAGATCATCCCCGCTTCCGAGGAGGTGGGTTTCCGCATCGAGTGGTTCGGCGACGAGGTGGAGCGCATCACCGCCATCGATCCCCTCACCGGCGACACCATCTCCGAGCGAACGAGGGTGACGATTCCGCCGGCCACTCACTACGTGACCCCGGAGGAGAGGCTGCGGCGGGCCATCGAAAGCATTGAAGAGGAGCTCGAGCAGAGGCTCAAGGAGCTTCGGGCTCAAGGAAAACTTCTTGAGGCCCAGCGGCTTGAGCAGCGCACCCGCTTCGATCTGGAAATGCTTCGGGAAATGGGCTATTGCCCGGGGATCGAGAACTATTCCCGCCACCTCGATGGCCGAAAGCCCGGGGAGCCGCCTTGGACCCTCCTCGATTACTTCCCGCCCGATTTCCTCGTGGTCATCGACGAATCCCACCAAACCGTGCCCCAGCTCCGCGGAATGTACCACGGCGACCGCTCCCGAAAAGAAACCCTTGTGGAGTATGGGTTCCGCCTTCCCTCCGCTTTGGATAACCGTCCCCTCACGTTCGAGGAGTTCGAAGCCCGGGTAAAGCAGGTCATATTCATGTCCGCGACGCCCGGCCCTTATGAGCGGGCCGTTTCCCAAAAGATCGTGGAGCAGATCGTCCGGCCTACGGGGCTTGTGGACCCCGAGGTGGAGGTCCATCCCGTGCGCGGACAAATCGATCACCTTGTTTCGGAGTTGCGCAAGGTCACGGAACGGGGCGAGCGCGCCTTGGTCACTACCCTGACGAAAAGAATGGCCGAGGACCTCACGGATTACCTCGTGGAATTAGGATTCCGCGCGCGTTACCTCCACTCTGAAATCGAAACCCTCGATCGCGTGGAAATTTTGCGGGATCTTCGGCTTGGAAAATTCGATGTTTTGGTGGGCGTAAACCTCCTCCGCGAAGGCCTGGATCTTCCCGAGGTTTCCCTTGTGGCTATCCTCGATGCCGATAAAGAGGGTTTCCTCCGCTCCTCCACTTCCCTCATCCAGACCATCGGCCGCGCGGCCCGGAACGTGCGGGGGAAGGTCATCCTTTACGCGGATGAAGTCACCGACGCCATCCGCGAGGCCATCGACGAAACAAACCGACGCCGCAGAATCCAGATCGAGTACAACCTAAAGCACGGGATCACCCCTGAAACCATCAAGAAAGAGGTCAAGGACATCGTGGGTGACCTCACCGGCGGCCGTGCCGAGCCCGTTTCCATCCCGAAGAAGCCCGAAAAGCTCTCCAAAGAGGAGATCGCGGATCTCATAAAGAAGCTCGAGCGGGAGATGCGGGCGGCTGCGGAGCGGCTGGAGTTCGAGCTTGCCGCAGCCTACCGCGACAAAATTCGCGAGCTCCGCAAACTCCTTTAAGGCTATCCACAACGCTTCCAACTCACGTGCGTGATTTGGCCTAGGCCTAAAGGGCAATCCTCAGTCGCTATTCTATTCCACCGTGATGCGCCACTTTATGCGTTCCGATCACCCGGCCAACCAGAAAATAGAGCCTGCAGTGCTTGACAAGCCCTGTGGGTCACGCGCAGTGGAGGAAACGATTAGACCAAGATCCAGGGGAGGAGGGAAAGGAGGAGCCAGCCGAAAAGGAAATAGACGGGAAGGAAAGAGCCGAGGAAAGAGGGAAGAGCCCGGGAAAACCAGCTTAGGCGCAGGATCTCCGGGTACCACTCGTTGTAGAGGGCGGTGGTGGTGAGGGCTCGCACCGGCTGCCCCCGGCTCAGCCTGAGCTCGGCCCGGTGGAATTCAGCCCCGGCAAACTCGCCCTCCACCTGCCGCAAAAGCCCGCTCCAAAGGGCTTTCTCCCGCTCAAGCCGCTCCAAGATTACTAGCCAAAAAAGACTCAAAAGGAGGCCAAGAAAAGCAAGCCCCGTGTCCAAGGCCCTCGTTCCCACAGGAACATTGCCGAACCCGCCCATGAAACCCAGCGTGAACCCGCCCGTACTCAAGAGGACAAATAAAAGGAGGAAATTGGCCAAAAGGCAAACGCTGAAAACGATCCAATAGGCTCGTTCTTTACTGGAAGCGGTAACGCTTGCGGCCTGGTAAACCTTAAGCCATTGCTCGAGTTCCATCGGCCCTCCTACCGAAAAGGAAAGTACGCCGAGGGGGCATTCACCCCAAGGAAAAGGGGGACAACTGGCCCGGACATATGTCTAATTTCCAGTGTGATGAAAAACGAGGAACTTTGCCTTGACCCCGGGTTTGGTGCTAAGATGCCCTTGTGGGGCGAGGGGGCTTATGGAGGCCGGTGGTGGATTGGCGGACAAGGCCCAACATTCGGTTACCCGTTCAATTCAGGCTGTATTAGAGACCATAGCTGAAGCAGTGGTAGATCAAACTTCGTTTCGCCGCGTTGTAGTGATCCTTTTTTCTCAACCGATTACGCCGGGAAAAGGCGAGTCAGCGGCGGTCCGATCCTGCGCCGTACGGGGGCTTACCGGCCCGGAGGAGGCGCGGCTGAGGGAGTACCTTGCCGCCAGCGGGGAAGTCCCTAGCAAAATTTTTTCTCCGCCTTTCCGTATCGGTGGCTCCTATCTCATTAACCAAAAAGAGGCGCATCCGGAGCTTTGGCGAAGGATTGAAAGCCGGCGGCGCTACTTCCCCCCAGCCAAATGGCGAAACGAGTACCTATTGGCTATCCCCCTGAGCACGCGGGCTGGGTTCATCGGTGCGATTCTCATGGACGACCCGCGGGATGGCGCCGAACCTAGGGAGAACACCCTCCGGACGCTGGAGAACTTGGCCCGCGTGGCCGTATTGGCCTTAGCGGATGCAGACCGCCTGGAAAACCCCGCCGATGGAGAAGAACTCTACCGGGCCATTGTGGAAAATTGCATGGTTGGATTTTTTGTGACCGCGGCAAACCGCATTGTTTACGCGAACTCCAGGGCGATCGAACTTTTCGGTTATCCCCGCGAAGAGCTTTACCAGCTTTATCCCTGGTGGCAGGTCATCCATCCTGAGGATCGGGGATTTGTGCGAGAAGAAGCGGAAAGCATAAACCCTAAAGGCCAGAGGGTTCGCGGTTTCCGCAAAGATGGCTCGTGCTTTTGGCTTCTTGTTCGCACCTATTCCATGGAATACGGGACGCAACGCGCTTATTTTGCGGACCTTTGGGATATAACGGAGCAAGTGACCCTCGAACAAATGCTGCGCGAGAAGGCCATGCGCGATCCTTTGACTGGCCTTTTCAACCGGCAATATTTTGAGGAGAGCATCCATACGGAACTCCGAAGATCCCAGCGTTATGGCCGGCCCCTCACTTTGGTTTTGGCTGACCTCCGCGGGTTCAAACGCGTAAACGACCAGTTTGGTCATGCCAAAGGCGACGAAGTGCTGCGGGGAATTGCCCAAACCATTCGGGAAACCCTGCGGGGAAGCGACTGGGTAATCCGCTATGGCGGGGATGAGTTCTTGCTGGTTCTTCCGGAGACAGCCGGCCCAGTGGATGCCTTGGTCACAAGGCTTCGTTCGGCCATAGAAAATTGGAACCGCAAAAATTTCCCGGAGATCCCTATCACCATTGACATCGGTTGGGCTACTTGGACCCCAGAGAAGCCCCGTTCTGTCCCGGAGCTCCTCGCCGAGGCCGACGCCCGCCTGTACGAGGAAAAGCGAAAAAGCCTGGTAGAACCTAGCTGAGAAAAGCCATAGGTTTAGTCGGGAATGAGATCGGTGTTTTCAGAAAGCCTGGCCACGGTTTGAGCAATTAACTTCGCGGCATTCAGGAGATCGGAAAGGGAGACGATTTCGCAGGGAGAGTGCATGTAGCGGTTGGGAATGGAGATGAGGGCTGTGGCCACACCGGCTCGGGTAATTTGGATGGCATTGGCATCGGTCCCGGTTGCGGCAGGAGCTGGCTCAATCTGGTAGGGAATTTTTTCCTCTTCCGCCACTTTTACGAGGAGCTCGAAAAGTTTGGGGTTGATGTTGGCGCCGCGGGCAATCACCGGACCTCCGCCCACTTTAATGTCGCCGAGCTTTTTCTTGTCGCCTTCTGTGCCCGGATGATCGGTGGCGTGGGTGACGTCCACCGCAATCCCCACTTTGGGATCAAGTCCGTAGGCGCTCGTGCGGGCGCCGCGGAGCCCCAGCTCCTCCTGAACCGTGGCCACGGAGAAAACCGCGGCCTTCGGCCGAAGGTCCTTTACGAATCGCAGGGCGTCGAGGACTACGTAAGCGCCGATCCGGTCGTCAATCCCCCGGGCCACAAGGAGATCCTCGTTCAAAAACGCCGGATCCCAAGCGAGGACCACAGGATCACCAATGGCCACTTTCTTTAGCGCTTCCTCTTTGTTTTTTGCGCCGATATCCACCCAAACGTCCTCCACCCGCACGGCCTTTTTCCTCTCCTCGTCCTCGAGGAGATGGATGGGCTTTCGGCCCACCACGCCCAAAACCCGTCCGTTTTTCGTGCGGATCCAAACCCTCTGGCCGGGAAGGATTTGGGCATCCCAGCCACCGATGGGCCGAAGATAGAGGAAACCTTTATCGTCCACGTGGGCGACCATGAGGCCGATTTCGTCCATGTGGCCGGCGAGCATGACCCGCGGCGAACCCTTTTCGTTTACCACCGCGAACGCGTTCCCATGGAGATCACGCCAAGTGCGCTCGGAGAAAGTTTTGGCCTCCTCGATCCACACCCGCGCCGCCTCTTCCTCAAATCCGGAGGGACTAATGGTGGACAAAAACCGCATGAGGAACTCTTTATTCGTCATTCGCCTGCCTCCTTTGGTTCCTCCATTTTAGCAGGTGAGGTGCAAAAGCGCGGCCACCCGCTTCTTCGGCGCAAGCTCGTTATAGAGCTCTACTGCATCTTTTGTCCGAAGCACTCGAAGCTCGATTCCTCGCGAGGAAAGGAGATCCTCCGCTTCTTTGCTTACTCTAAGCATCCCGGAAAACCCGGTGCCGATGATCACGATCTCTGGGGAAAGATCGAGAATTTCGGCCAGGTCATCGGGATGAACTAGGTGGCCTTCCCTTCGCCACCAGCGGCCCATTCTCTCCCCGCAGATCCAAAGGTCCTCGTGATGAGGAACCCCGTCTACCTCCACCCTTCCAAACCGATACCCGGAAAGCCTCATCGGGCCAATGATACCCCGGAAAACTTTTTCTCGCTGTTTCCATCGCTAGGCAAGCGGGTGTTTTGGGGGTATAGTGACTTGTTCTTCTTCGCCAAAGTGGGGAGGGGGACGAGGAGGCGGTTCAGATGCCTAAAGCGTTCCGGTTCCTTTCGGCGCTGGTTTTCCTTGCCCTAGGTTTTTTCTTCTCTTTTGGGCAGGAGCCAGCTTAGCAGCCGTTCCTTCCGGAGATCGCGGTCCTGGCCCAAGCGCAGGCTCAAGCTGCCGCGGAAGCCGCAGCCCAAGCCCAGGCCATCGCGGCCAAGGCTCAAAAGCTCCTCGAGGAACTGAATGTCCAGACCCTTCTTTCCGCAGCCGAAGCGGCCAATGCTTCCGCCGAGGCCTCCGTCCAAGCGGTGGCCTCCGCTGTTGCCCGCGCGGAAGCCGAGGCCAAAGCCACAGCTTCCTCCTGTGCCGGAGCCTTAGCCAAAGCTCAGGCTAGCGCCCAGGCCTGTGCCCAAGCCGCGGCGGAAGTGGAGACTGCCGCCCAGGCCTTTGCCCAAGCTTGCGCCACTGCCCAGGCCCAGGCTTCAGCCTCTGCCCAAGCTTGCGCTCAAGCGGACGCTGAAGTCCACGCCGCTGCAGAAGCCTTGGTTAAGGCCATCGCCAAAGCCCAGGCCGAGGCGGAAGCCGATGTTCAGGCCTGCGCAGCGGCGTTGGCCGAGGTTAAGGCCTATGCCAAGGCCATCGCCGAGGCCCTCGCTCAAGCGGAAGCCGATGCCTCTGCCCAAGCTCAGGCCGCGGCCCAAGCCCTAGCCTCTGCCAAAGCCGAGGCCCAGGCCTGCGCGGAGGCTGTAGTCAAGGCCAAAGCCTATGCCCAGTCCGTAGCCCAAGCCCGGGCTTATGCCCAGGCCCAGGCCGCGGTCTCCGCCAACGCTTACTCGCAAGCTCACGACACCGCGCGCCTGGTGAGCGAGCGGGTGAAAACGGTCATCCCCTGCGGCGTTGTCCTCACCCAGGTGGACGGGACCGTGGAAGCCATCGTCACCGCCATCGCCCGAGCCGGTGCCGCAGCCCAGGCTGCTGCTCAAGCCGCAGCTCAAGCGGAAGCCATGGCCGTTGCTCAAGCGGAAGCCGCTGCCCAAGCCCAAGCTCGCGCGGAAGCTGAAGCAGAAGCTTGTGCTTTTGCTCTAGCCCAAGCGGAGGCCGCGGCCAAAGCCGTGGCTCAGGCCCGTGCGAAAGCGGAAGCCGAGGCCCAGTCCGCCGCAGAGGCCATCGCCATGGCCTACTCCGCAGCCCAAGCCCAGGCCAAAGCATGCGCCGAAGCCCGTGCCCAAGCGGAAGCCGCCGCCTATGCCGCCCAGGCCATCGCTCAAGCTAAATCCAGCGCCGAGGCCGAAGGTACAGCCATCGCCCAAGCCTGTGCTCAGGCTCAAGCCAGTGCTCAAGCCATAGCTCAAGCGATCGCCGTAGCTAAAGCCAAAGCTAAAGCCCAAGCGGCCTCTTGCGCCTTTGCCTGCGCTTCGGCCGATGCCGCGGCCAAAGCCATGGCCCAGGCCGTGGCCCAAGCCCAATCCCAAGCTCAAGCGAGCGCCCAAGCCGTAGCCAACGCCTTCGCTCAGGCTCAAAGCGCGGCGAACGCTATGGCGGAAGCGGTGGCGAAAAGCGTCTCGGAAGTAAAAGCCCAAGCTCAAGCGGCTTCGGAAGCGGCAGCCCTGGCCCAAGCTGAGGCCCAAGCCGTCGCCGAAGCGGTATCCTCCGCCTCATCTCAAGCCCAATCCCAAGCTTCTTCCGCGGGAACAGGCACAGCCTATGCCCAAGCCTATGCTCAGGCGGAGGCTTTTTCCGCAGCCGCGGTTTTAGCTCACGTCCAAGCCTGTGCGCAAGCGGCCGCCCAAGCCCAAGCCGCTGCGGAAGCGGCTGCCGCTGCGTATGCCCAAGCCCAGGCCCAAGCGGCCTCCGGAATCCAAGCCTGTGCCGAAGCCGTAGCCCAAGCTCAAGCGGGTGCTTTAGCCTGTGCTCAAGCCCTTTCCCAAGCGCAGGCTTCCGCATATGCCGCGGCGGAAGCGGCCACGGGAGCTTATGCCCAGGCCTACTCCGCGGCTGAAGCCTATGCCTCGGCCCAAGCGGAAGCCCTGGCCCACGCCCATGCTGCCGCGCTCGCCCAAGCGGAAGCAAAAGCCCAGGTAGCTACGGCCGTTCAGGCTTACGCTTCAGCTCAAGCGGACGCTGCGGCCGCGGCCTATGCGGCTGCTGCAGCCTTCGCCGGAGCCCAGGCCTCGGCTTACGCCTGTGCCCAAGCTTTGGCCACGGCCCAAGCCGAAGCCTACGCCGCCGCTCAGGCCTGCGCTTTGGCCTATGCCCAAGCGGAAGCCAGTGCCCGCGCCTGCGCCGAAGCCCGGGTCCAAGCGAGCGCCTCCGCGGAAGCATGTGCCGCGGCCTTAGCCCAAGCGCAAACCATGGCTCAGGCCTGCGCCCAAGCCGCCGCGACGGCTTCCACCTCCGTGGACGTAATCCCCTCCATCGAGACCTCGGTCCAGGCTTTCATTGATCCGAATTGTCTCCAGCCGACTTGCGCACAGTACCTGCCCACGCAGCCCGCTTGCCCGCCTACCGGCGAGCTCGCTTGGGATTTCGGGCAGGTAGCCGCAGGAAGTTCGGTCAACACCACGAAGAGCTTCCCCAGCGACCTTGCGAATGCCGTGACCTCCCTTGGCGTGGTGGGCCTCGCGCAGATAAGTTCCACTTTGCCCACAACCCTTTCCTTCGAGCTCAATCTGACCGCAAAGCAAGGGAAACTTTCAGGCACCACGCCCAAGGAGGGCGGGAGCTGGGCCATCGTTTATAACCTCTTCGACAAGAACAAGTGCCCGGTGATCAAGCTCACGGTGAAGATCTCTACTGCCGCGGCCACGGGTTGCCCGCAGGTCCAAAGCCTTCGGTGGGATTTCGGTGAGGTTTCGGTGGGCACGCAGGTTTTCACAGCAAAAGCCATCCCAAGCGACATCCTCTCCAAAATCCGGGCCGCCGGAATCGTGAAGATCGCGAAGATTTCCTCGAACCTTCCAAGCGGCACAGAACTCAACCTCGATCTTGGCCAAGGCATCGGCGTTCTTACGGGAAACCTTCCTACCGGCGGAGCAAGCTACGAGGTGCTCTTTGGGCTCTACGATAACCGAAACTGCGAGATCTACCGGCTTTCCGTGACCCTGCACACAGCCCAAGCGCGGGTGCCCGAGCTTTCTGTCCAGATCGTGAAGATCAGCGTGGAAAAAGTCTGCGACAAGGACTATAGCCACGCTCTCACCGTTTACTGGCAAGCAAGCGGAGGGGTAGCGCCGATTTCCGTGGGCCCGTTGAGCGTCGTTTATCCCGATGGCCGAACTCAGGCGGTGGTGGGAACCTTCCCGGCCTCGGGTTCGGCAACTCTACGGGTGAACCTCTCAAGCGGCGGAAAAGTTACAGTACGCGTTCAGGCTAACGATTCCGCTGGCCACACGAAGACCGCGGAACAGGAGCAATCCCTCGACGCTTGCGTACAAATCATCGGCATCATCCGGCCGATCGCCTACACCCTGGAAGTTTTTGCCCGAAGGCCCACGGGAACCACGCCAGGATACGAGGAGCTAAAGGTTCCCGTGCGGATAAGCGGAGAAACGACGGATCGCATGACTCCATTCACCGCTTCCTTTGGAGCAGGAACTTCGGTGACCTTAAGGTTCCCGTACCGCATCGCTGGGGGAGCTTATGGCCGGCAACTCATGTACTTCGACGTGTACGTTGGGGACGCCACAACTCCCACGCGACAAAACGGCGTTCTCGATGCGAGAAAGGAGTACGTCACCCTCACGATCACGATGAGCGGCAAAGCGCGGATCATCGCCTGGTACCAAGACATCATCGGTTAGGAGCGCGAATTTCAGGGACGAGCCCTCGCTCGCCCCTTTTTATTTCCGTCTCACCCGGATGAGGCCTGCCTTTTCGTCTTGGGCCAGTTTCCCCTTCAAGCTTTCCAAGGGGGCGTTTAAAAGAACTGCTCGCAAAAAGAGAAGCAAGTATTCCTGGGCCAAGGCTTGCGTTTGGAAAGGATGGGCTCCGGCAACACACAGACTACAGGCGAAATCGCAATTGGGGTTGTCGAGGTAATCCACGTGGCCAGCGCCCCGTTGCTCCACTTCCAGCGCTGGTCCAGGAGCGGCCTCGAAAAATTTTCGGAAATTGGCATCCTGGGGGGCACAAGACGTGCCGAACTTCACCCGCTCCCCATACTCCGCGCCGAGGAGCAGCACCGGGGCTCGGACCGAGCCCATTGCCGACACAGCCGAAGGAAAACGCACGGGATCGATAACACCCGGAGCACCGCCGTCCACGGGGTCGAGCCCTACCACCGCCTGCACCGGTCGTTCCGCGGCCGCCAAAAACGAGAGCTTCCCGCCCAAAGAATGGCCAACCAGCGCAACCCGAGAGGGATCGAGACGAACACCATACCGCTGGGCTTCTGGGGGAAGGGTGTCCAAAACGAAAAGCAAATCGGCAACCAAAACGCGGTGATCGGGGTTAAACAGGCTGTAGGCGTAGGAGACAAGAGCGGTGGCCATTCCGTGGGAAGCCAAAAGTTCACCCCAGGAGCGATAAGCCAAACCGGTGAAGAGAAAGCCCGGGCTGAAGACCACCCAAGGTAAGGGTTCTGTGCCTTTCGGGTAGAGGAGGAGCACCTCCACTTTCCGCCCCCGGGCCGAATTCTGAAGGATCAAATTGACCTCACCGATGGCGAAAGGCCCGCGCTCCGCGTCCAAGGCCAATGCACTCACCCAAACTAGCCCCACCCAAAGCATTGTTCCCTTCTTCATGGAGTCTCCCTCCCCCAACGAGCCAGGTAGGTTTCGACTGGAAACTTTCGGCGCAAGCCCGCTTCCGTCATGGGCCGCACCTTCCCAAAAATCGGGCGCTCCGGAAATGGCCGGTCGTGCAAGCCAAAACACCAGCCCACCCCAGCGTAGCTTGAGGGGTCGCGGCCATCCAGAGCGTACTTGTTGTTGAGATGAAGGGCTAAGCGAAAAGCTTCTTCGGGGTTTTCCGTCCACCGGAGAAACCCTTTTCCCCAGTACATGCGCATGTAGCCATGGATTTTCCCGGTGCGGAGGAGCTCCATCTGCGCCGCGTTCCAGAGAGGATCCTCGGTACGGGCTTCCTCGAGTTCCTCCAGGGTATAGCGAGCGGGCCGCGGATCGGAGGCATGCTGGCGCAAGGTTTCCTTGGCCCAAGACGGGAGGCCCTCAAAGCGGTCGTAATTTGGGTTGTAGAAAACGAAGTTTACGGCAAGCTCCCGGCGGACGATGAGCTCTTCCAAGAATTCTTGGGCGCCGGGTCCGCCCACTTGGGCCGCGCGCCAGGCCACCTCCACCGGCGAGATTTGGCCGAAATGGAGATAGGGGCTAAGCCCGGAGGTTCCGTCCACGCCGGGATTGTTTCGATCTTCCGGATACCGGGAAAGTTTTTTCTCGAGGAACTCCAAAAGCCGGGCACGGGCCGCCTCCGTTCCCGAAGGAAGCTCCACAGGAGGAACGGAACGGTCGAGAGGAAGCCCTGCCAGAACGGCTAGAGGATCCCGAAGATCCAGGCCCGGAAGATCCAGGCCCAAGGAGGATTTTTCTGGCTCGAGCTCCGGTAACGGCCGCAAAAAGCGCTCCAAGAGAGGAGAAATTTTTCGCCGAAGAACTTGTGCGCTCCACGCCGCCTTGGGATAGGCGAGCCGCACGGGAACGACCACTTCGCCTTCGACCTCAAGGGCAAGAGAGGGCGAGTTCTTCGCCACTTGCTCGCGCCAAGCGCGCTGATACCGGAGATATCCGGAATCCATGACCACGGCCGCGGCCTCCTGGGCAAGCTCCAGGGCTACTTCCGCCGGATTCCCGACCCGTACGAGAAAGAGGATCCGCCGTTCCGCCAGTTTCCTCTGGACTTCGGTTAGACCCTCCACCATGAACGCGTAGTGGCGCAGATTGGCCTCGGGGGAATTTGGAGTGAGGCCAAAGCCCACC
>Ga0080004_1123104_pt1 | contig 22142 bp, 23 predicted proteins | sample WasSprMetagenome_FD_69207 | JGI IMG/M metagenome (GOLD analysis project Ga0080004, IMG submission 69207) | Sulfidic aquatic microbial communities from Washburn Spring, Yellowstone National Park, USA - WS (SPADES assembly) (version 2) | ecosystem: Environmental > Aquatic > Thermal springs > Hot...
TGAGGGGGTTATTGAAGAAAACGACCTTTATTCAATTCTCATTCTCTTCAATTTTAACACCCCCTCTTTATTTATCCAATGAATGGGTAAGAGCTGTACCCCATGTACCCGACGAGTTTTAGGAGCGGTAGACAAAAACGACAAAAGAGCAAGTTGGTCAGGAACGGGGTTAGCTTTGGATATAATGGCCCCTGGAGTAAGTATTTATTCGACTTTACCCAATAACAGCTACGCTTCTTGGTCTGGGCGGGTTTTATTTTGCAAAGTTTGATTTTGAGAAATAGAATAATTTTTGATAAAATTTTAAAATGAGATTTAAAATTTCCACAAAAGGATTTTGCGACATAATTGATATTACTTTAAGAGTTGAGGAAGCGGTGAGAAAATCGGGAGTGAAAGATGGAATTTGTATTGTATCTTGTCCTGGTTCAACGATTGGAATTACAACGATCGAGAATGAACCTCAGCTTTTAAAAGATTTCAAAGAACTAATGGAAAAATTGGTTCCTTCTGATAAAAAATACCATCACGATGATGTCTGGGAAGAAGCGAACGGATTTTCTCATTTGAGGTCCTCTTTGATTAAACCTTTTTTAACGATTCCTGTTGAAAACGGAAAATTGGTTTTGGGAACGTGGCAGCAGATCGTTTTTATTGATTTTGATAATCGACCAAGGGAAAGAGAAATTTTGGTAAAAGTTTTTGGATAAGAGAATAAAAAAACATAATTTAGAATTAGTTAGGCCGACAAAACCAGAAAAAGACCATTTTAACTTATTTATTTTGAGGTTTATAGATCTAAGCAAGATGCTTTTATTATAGAGTACAATCTAAAACTACGAGCGAATATCTTGAGAGAGCTAATTAATTTTAGTATTAAAGTATAAATTTATTTGATGGGCATGAAAAGCCAAGAGATTGCGAAAATTTTTTATGAGATTGCCTACTTTTTGGAGATGGAAGGAGTAAAATTTAAGCCTTATGCTTATGAGAAAGCTGGTTTGACTTTGGAGGGGTTAGAAAAGGATGTTGAGGAAATTTATAAAAAAGAAGGATTTGAAGGATTGAAAAAGATTCCGGGAATTGGAGAGAGTATTGCAAAAAAGATTGAGGAATATTTAAAAACTGGAAAGATTCAGTATTATGAAGATTACAAGAAAAAATATCCGATAAATTTGGATGAATTAATAGGAATTGAAGGATTGGGACCAAAGAGAATGAAAGTTTTGTATGAGAAGTTGGGAATTAAAAATTTAAAAGATTTAGAAGAAGCAATAAAAGCTCACAAGATTGCAATATTGCCTGGTTTTGGAGAGAAAACTGAAAAGAATATTTTGGAAGCGATAGAGTTTGCAAAAAGATCTAAAGGAAGGTTTTTACTTGGTGAAATTTTGCCAAGGGTGAAAGAAATTTATGAAAAATTGAAAAGTTTGAAAGAAGTTGAAAAAATTGAGGTGGTGGGTTCAATAAGAAGAATGAAAGAGACAATAGGGGATGTTGATTTTTTAGTGATTTCGAAAAATCCAGAACCTATAATGGATTTTTTTGTTTCTTTACCAGGAGTGATTAAAGTTTGGGGAAAAGGAAACACAAAGGCTTCAGTGAGAATGAGAGAAGGTTTTGATATGGACATTAGAGTTTTACCAAGAAAATCTTTTGGTGCAGCCTTGCAATATTTTACAGGATCGAAAGAACACAACATTGCTTTGAGAAAAATTGCTATCGAAAAAGGAATGAAACTTTCAGAGTATGGGCTTTTTAAAGGGTCGAAAATGATTGCGGGTGAATTTGAAGAAGAAATTTATCAAAAGTTGGGTTTAGATTGGATTCCGCCAGAGTTAAGAGAAGATAGGGGAGAAATTGAGGCTGCTATGGTGTACAAGCTCCCAAAGCTAATAGGTCACAAAGACATTAAAGGAGATTTGCATGTTCATTCAAAATGGGATGGAGGAAAAAATTCAATAGAAGAAATTGCAAATTACGCAATTAAAATGGGATATGAATACGTTGGAATTGCAGATCACACAAAGTTTTTAAAGATTGAACATGGGTTAGATGAGAAAAAATTAAGAGAAAGAAACAAAGAAATCGATAGAATTAACTCAAAAATTAAAAATCAAAAGTCAAAACTGAGAATCTTAAAAGGTTGTGAAGCTAACATTTTGCCAGATGGAAAAATTGACATTGATGATGAATGCTTAAAAGAGCAAGATTTCGTGATAGCAGGAGTTCATTCAAGGTTTAAAATGACAAAGGAAGAAATGACAGAAAGGATAATTAGAGCAATGAAAAACCCAAATGTTGATATAATTTCCCATCCTACTGGGAGATTAATTCAAAAAAGGGGAGAGTACGAAATCGATTTTGATAAAATTTTAAAAGTTGCAAAGGAAACCGGGACGATTTTGGAAATCAATTCTTATCCTGAAAGGTTGGATTTAAACGATATAAACATCAAGAAAGCAAAGGAAATGGGAGTGAAAATGGTAATTAACACCGATGCCCATCACGTAGATCAAATGAGATTTATTGAATTAGGTATAGCTCAAGCAAGAAGAGGTTGGGCAGAAAAGGAAGATATAATTAACTGTTGGTCGTTAGAAAGAATGCTAAAATTTCTTAAAAAATAATGCCAGTAGAAAAATCAGCGGGAGCAGTAATTTTTAGGAAAGAAGAAGATGAAATCTATTATTTACTTTTACATTATCCTGGAGCTTCTCACAGAGCAAAAAACGATTATTGGGATTTTCCGAAAGGACATATTGAAAAGGGAGAAAAAATTGAAGAGACAGTAAAGAGGGAAGTTTTTGAAGAAACTGGATTGAAAGATATAAAAATTTTGTCAGGATTCAAAGAGACGATTAAATATTTTTTTAAATTTCGAGGGAAAAACATTTTAAAATTTGTTACTTTCTTTTTGGCTGAAGCAAAAGAAAAAGATGTTAAAATTTCTTTCGAACACATAGGTTATGAATGGTTGACTTTTGAAGAAGCAATGGAAAGATTAAATTTTAAAAACACAAAGAAAATTTTAGAAAAGGCAAACGATTTTTTAAAAAAAATTCTAAAATTCAACCATCTTTAGGCATTTAACTTTTTCGCCTTTTTTGCAATTTTTCAAAAATTTGGGGACGGTTTTTTGCAAAATTTTTGTCAAATTTTTTTCTATCCAAATCAAATTTTATTTTAAAGAAAGGAATTTACTTTTTTAACCTATGAAAAAATGACATAAAATAATAGCGATTGAAATTACTGAAAAATGGTCTTGCTTTTAAAAGTAAATTTCTCCTCTCGTTAGATTATTCCAAATGAACCATCTCTTTCATTTTTTCAAACTTTTGTTTTAACAAGGGATAATTTTCAAGTTCAGGGTCTTTTTCTAAAATTTCTTTTGCTCTCTCTTTTGCTCTTTTTAATAATTCTTCGTTTTTCAAAGCTTCCATAGCTACATCTGGAATTCCCCACTGTCTTTGACCTAAAAACTCGCCAGGCCCTCTGATTTTTAAATCTTTTTCTGCAAGTTCCAAACCATTGTTAGATTCCAAAAGAGCTTTTAATCTTTTGTAAGCTTTCTCTGAAAATTTTTCAAAAAACAAAAAACAAAAACCTTTTTCTTCTCTTCTTCCTACTCTACCTCTTAATTGATGTAATTGAGCTAAACCAAAGCTTTCTGCTCCTTCAATTAAAATTATAGTAGCTTTTGGAATATCGATTCCAACTTCTACAACAGAAGTTGAAACTAAAATATCAATTTTCCCTTCTAACATTTCTCTCATTATTCTCTCTTTTTCTTTAATTTTCATTTTTCCATGTAACATTTCGCATTTAAATTCAGGAAAGATCTCTTTTGAAATTTTTTCAAATTCTTTTTTTACCGCTTTAATTTCTTCTTTCCCTTCTTTTTCTTCTATTCTCGGACAGATAACAAAAGCTTGTTTTCCTTTTTTTATTTCTTCCCTTACAAATTCGTATACTTTTTTTCTTTCTCTTGGTAAAACAATTTTAGTTTCAACTTCTCTTTTCCCTTTTGGCATTTTATCTAAAATTGAAAATTCCAAGTCTCCATAAAAAGCCAAAGCCAAAGTTCTTGGAATGGGAGTGGCAGTCATTGATAAAAAATGAGGAATTTTTCCTTTTTGTTTTGATTGTTTTATTAATTTTGCTCTTTGTTCCACTCCAAATCGATGTTGTTCATCCAAAACTACTAAAGCTAAATTTTTAAAAAAAATTTTTTCATTTAAAAGAGCGTGCGTTCCAATTAAAACTTTAATTTCGCCAGATTCTATTTTTTTTAGTAATCTTTCTTTTGGAATTTTTACTGGATAAAAAAGACCAAAAACTTGAGCTTCTTTGCTTGTTAAAAGAGCGATTTTCGTTTCAAAATTTTTTAAAAATTGCCAAAAAGTTTGGAAATGTTGCTTTGCTAAAATTTCAGTGGGAGCTATTAAAACAGATTGTAAATTTTGCTTTGCTACTTGCAAAATTGCAACGATTGCGCAAACTGTCTTTCCAGATCCTGTATCTCCTTGCAAAAGTCTATTCATTGGCCTTTCTTTTTTTAAATCTCTTAAAATTTCCAAAATTACTTTTTTTTGGGCCGAAGTTAATTCAAAGGGCAAACTTTTAACGAAACTCAAGAGTAAATTTTTATCGATTTCGATTTTAAACGTCTTTTCTTTTTCTAGTTTTTTTCTTTCAGATAAAATTTTCAGTTGCAAAAGAAAAATTTTTTCAAAAGAAAATCTTTCTCTGGCCAATCTTGCTTTTTCTAAAGATGTTGGAAAATGAATTTCCAAAAGAGCTTTATTTCTTTCCATTAATTTTTCTTTTCTCAACAAAAAAGATGGCAAAATTTCAGACAGTCTCAATTTTTGTTTCTTTAGTAAAAAATAAAAAATCTTTCTAAACCATTTTGAAGAAATTCCCTTCGTTTCAGGATAGACAGGAACGATTCTTTTTGTGTGCAAGGTTTCTTTTTTAAGATTCATCTCTTCAAAAGTAGGATTTGATAAAAAAACTTTTCCTGATTTCCGCATTAATTTTCCTGCAAAAAAATATTTTTTCCCTTTTTTTAAAAGATTACTCAAATAAGGTTGATTGTACCAAACAGCTTCTAACATCGAACTTTCATCCTTTATTAAAGCAGTGGTTAAAAATATTTTTCTTTTTAAAGTTTTCAAATTTTTTATTTCTACGATTTTTCCTTTAATTAAAGCTTTCTCTCCAACTTTCAATTCGGAAATAGGTAAAACCTTAGATAAATCTTCGTATCGATGGGGGAAATGGTATAAAAGATCTTCTAAATTAAAAATTTTTAATTTTTCTAATTTCTTTTTGAAAAAATTTCCAATACCTTTTATTTTTTCTAATGGGGTTTCAATATCCATATTTTGGCCAACAACATTTTTTATATTTTTTTCCAGAACCACAAGGACAAGAATCATTTCTTCCAACCCTTTTTTCTGAAAAGTCAATTTCAACTTGAGGTTTGTCTTTCTCCAAGTCGAATTCTTTTAAAGTTTGGTAAATAGAATCTTCAATTTGTCCTAGCATTCTTTTAAACAAAATTAAGCTTTCTTTTTTGTATTCTACTAAGGGGTCCTGTTGGCCATAAGCTCTCAAGCTAGTAGCATCTCTCAAGTGTTCTACAGTTTCTAAAAAATCAATCCAAAAAGAGTCCAAAATCGAAAGACAAATTATTTTTGCTTTTTCTTCGAAAATTTTTCCAAATTTTTGATACTTTTCATTTAATATTTCTTCTTTTTGATACTTTTTAAAAATTTCCTCTAAAATTTTTTTAAAGCCTTCATCTTCTGCAAATAAAAATTTTTTTCTCAATTGATAAAAAGTTTCTCTTTGTTTGTTTAAAACTTGATCGTATTCTAAAAGATTTTTTCTGATATCAAAATTGATTCCTTCGATTCTTTTTTGAGCTTCGTCGATTGCTTTAGTGATTAAGTTAGATTGAATTGGTTCTTTGTCTGGAAAATTAAATTTTTCCATCAACTCTTTGATTTTTTCACCTCCAAAAATTCTTATTAATTCATCTTCCAAAGAGACAAAAAATTGAGTTTCTCCAGGGTCCCCCTGCCTTCCTGCTCTTCCTCTCAATTGATCGTCAATTCTTCTTGCTTCGTGTCTTTCTGTTCCTAAAACAAAAAGTCCTCCCAATTCTTTCACTTTTTGAGTTTCTTTTTCATTTGGAGGGTTTCCTCCTAAAATAATATCAACTCCTCTTCCTGCCATATTAGTAGCTACAGTAACAGCCCCCAACCTTCCAGCTTGAGCTATAATTTGAGCTTCTTTTTCATGATATTTTGCATTCAAAACTTGATGGGGAATGCCTTCTTTTTTTAAAAGATTTGATAAATATTCGTTTTTCTCGATTGATCTTGTACCTACTAAAACAGGTTGTCCTTTTTGGTGTCTTTTTTTTATCTCTTCTACAATCGCTTCAAACTTTATTTTTTCCGTTTTGAAAACTTTGTCTGACAAATCCTTCCTAATCATTGGTTTGTTAGTGGGTATTACTACCACTTCCAAACCATAGACTTTTTCAAATTCTTCAGCAGAAGTTACTGCGGTTCCTGTCATTCCAGAAAGTTTCTCGTACATTTTGAAATAATTTTGTAAAGTAATCGTAGCTAAAGTGACAGATTCTTTTTTTACTTTAATTTCTTTTTTTCCTCTGATATGTTCTTTAGCTTCTACTGCTTGATGTAAACCTTGAGACCATCTTCTTCCTGGCATCAACCTTCCTGTGAACTCATCGACAATGATTATTTCTCCGTTTTTAATTACATAATCTCTGTCTAAAATGAAAAATTCTTTAGCTTTTAAAGCGTTTTCTAATTTGTGTACGCTTTTGAAATCTCCAAACTTCCAAGGGTCAGATTTCAAAATTGAAATTACTTTCTCTTGCCCTTTTTCTGTCCAGATTATTGATCTTTCTTTTTCCAAAACTTTGTAATCTTTTTCTTTTTCTAAAATTTCAGCAATTTTGGCAAAAAAGTAATAAATTTCTTCTGATTCTTCTGAGGGCGCAGAAATGATTAAAGGAGTTCTTGCCTCATCTATTAAAATTGAATCGACTTCATCTACGATCGCAAAATGATGCCCTCTTTGAACAATCTCTTCTTTACGATAAACCATGTTATCTTTTAAATAATCAAAACCAAATTCATGATTGGTCCCGTAAGTTATATCTGCTAAATAAGCTTCTTTTCTCGAGCAAGGCCTTAGGAAATCTTCAACAACATAGAAAGAACCTAATTCATCTCTCAATTTATCTTTTTCTTCTGGAGGTTTTTTATAATCTGGATCGTACAAAAAGGCTTGTTCGTGATTTAAACATCCCACGGAAAGCCCCAAAAAATGATAAATTTGTCCCATCCAAACAGTATCTCTTCTTGCTAAATAATCGTTAACCGTAACCAAATGACAACCTTTTCCCAAAAGAGCTTCAAGGTAAAGAGGTAAAGTAGCAGTTAAAGTTTTTCCTTCTCCAGTTTTCATTTCGACTATCTTTCCTTCAAAAAGGGCAATTCCTCCCATTAACTGAACATCAAAATGTCTTTCGCCCAAAGTTCTTTTTGTGGCTTCTCTAACCAAAGCAAAAGCCTCTGGCAAAATATCTTTTAATTCTTCACCTTTTTTTAATCTTTCTTTAAATTCGAAAGTTTTTTCTTTTAAAGCTTCGTCAGGAATTCTTTCAAAATCTTTTTCTAAAAAATTTATTTTATCTACTATCTGCTTGATTTTTTTTAGATATTTTTCGTTTGGATTCCCAAAAATTTTTTCCAAGAACGCCATACTTTAAATTTTATCTCTAAACAATATTAATTTTCAACAGCTTTTTAATTTTGACTCTAAAATCTCACTTTTGATATAATTTTTCAATGGAATTTTTTAGTTTAAAATTTAACACATTTGGCCTTGATCTTTCAGATTTTTCTGCAAAACTGGTAAAGCTTGAAAAAAAGAATGAAAAGTATGTTTTTTCTTTTTTGGGCAATTTTAGGATTGAAAAAGGACTGATTGAACAAGGAATAATAAAGGATGAAGAGAATCTGGTAAAAAACCTTGAAAAAGGAATAAGAGAAATAAAAGCAAACAAAATAAACACAAAATATGTAGCTTTGTGTCTTCCAGAAGAAAAAAATCTCTCTCAAATCATTGAAATGCCAGATCTTTCAAAAGAAGATCTTGAAAAAGTTTTACGTTTTGAAATAGAAAATTACATTTCTTTTCCTGTAGGAGAAATTTATTTTGACTTTATAAAATTGCCTTCTGAAAAAGAAAAAAAATGCAACGTTTTAATTTTAGCTTATGAAAAGAAAATTGTCGACAGCTACTTTAGAGTTTTAAAAAAAGTAAATCTTGAACCCGTTGTTTTTGAGCCAGAAATTTTAAGCTTGGGAAGGTTAATTCCTCCATCGAAAGATTTTGTAATCATTATAGATTTGGGAGAAACAAAGACAAACTTTGGGGTCTTCTCTGAAGGATTATTGAGATTTTCCTCTAGCAGTACTTTTTCAAGTTCACTTTTGACAGAAACTATTTCAAAAGAATTAAACATTCCCTTTGAAGAAGCAGAGAAAATTAAAAAAACGTTTGGTTTAGAAGAATCGATCCTTTTGAAATACGAAACAAAGGAATCGATTTTTAAAAAAGAAAGAGGGAAGGTCTTTGACGCTTTAGTTCCTTGTTTGAGCGATCTATTAGACCAAATCAAAAGAATTTTAAGTTATTTTGAGAGTTTAAATCCCAATTTTAAAATCAAGAAAATTTTTCTTTCTGGTGGAGGTGCTCTTTTGAAAGGACTGAAAGAATTCATTCAAATTCAAACTGAAATTGAAACAGAAATTTTAAACCCTCTTTTAGTTTTACCCCTTTTGAAAGAACCGAAAATTTCTTTCGAAGAAATAGTAAAATATTCTTGTGCCATAGGTTTAGCAAAAAGAGAATTTTCATTATGATCAATCTTTTGCCTCAAACCCAAAAAGAAAAATTAAAAGAAGAAAAAGAAAAAAGAATTTTTTTTCACTGGTTAATTTTGATTTTATTTTTTAATTTAAGTTTGTCCCTTTCTCTCTTAAATTTAAAAATTTTCCTTTCAGAACAAACCCAAAAAGAAAAATTAGATTTGGAAAATCAAGAAAAAATTTTAAAGCTTGAAGCTAAAAAAGAAATTTTGGAAACGAATAAATTAATTTCTGAACTTTTAAATTTTGAAAAAAACCAAAAAGAAACTTCTCAAATTTTAAACAAAATTTTTCAAATTTTACCTCCAGAAATTCAAGTAAATAGTGTGAACATTACAAAAACAGTTTTGGATAAAAAAACAAAAAAAGAAGGATTTCAAATAATTTTGAATGGATTTTCACCAGAAAGACAATCCCTTTTAAAGTTAAAGTCTATTTTAGAAGATAATTTTTCTCAAGTTTCTTTTCCTCCTCAAGTTTGGGTTAAAGAAAAAGAAATCGATTTTTCAGTTAATTTTTTAATAAAAGAATGAAAAAGAAAATTTTATACATTTTAATATTTTTGGTTATCTCAGTTATTTTTATTTCTTTGCCAATTTTTATTTTAAAGAGCATTCAAAAAAATTCAAAAGAAATTCTAAACACCAGAGAAAAAACAAAAGAGAATTTAGATTTGTTTGCGGAAATTCTAAAATACAAAAAGACAATGAAAGAAAAGCAAAGAGAAATAGAGCAAATTAAAGAAAATATTTTAGATTTGAATTTTCCTTTACCTTTGGTGCAATTTTTAGAGGCAAAGGCAAAAGAATTGGATGTTAGAATCGAAGAAGCGCCGAATTTGTCGCAAATTCAAAAATCAAAAGAAAAAGAATTTGGGTTTATTTCTTTTTCACTTTCAGTTTCTGGCGAAAAAGAAAAATTACTTTTGTTTTTGAAAAAAATAGAAAATGAAAAATTTTTGGTTGAAATTGAAAAAGTAACAATTTCTGGTGAAAATCTATTAAAAATGTCAATCTCAGGAAAAGTTTTTGGAAAATGAGAATTAGATTTTTTGAAAAAATTTTTAAAAAATTTAAAGAATTACCAATCAAAGTTTATCAGAATTTCTTGAGTGCGATAATTTGGACTTTTGTTTTGGTTTTACTTTTAACGTTTTTAACTCTAATTTATAGCAGTTTTTTAATTAATAAAGAAATTCAGGGGAAAAATCAAGTTAAATTTGAAGAGAAAAAATTTGAAGAACTCTTGAAAATTTTTAAAGAAAAGGGCAAAATTAAATAAAAGCCCCTGTAGTTCAACGGATAGAACAGGACCCTTCTAAGGTCAAGATAGAGGTTCGAATCCTCTCAGGGGCACAAATTATAAAGAAAATTTTCTCAGAAATTTTTCTAATATTATTTTCTCAGAAATTTTTCTAATATTGATTTTTTAAAATTATTTTGTAAAATTTTTGAATGGAATTAATTAATGGATTTTTCTACAATCCAACAAAAGGGAAATTGGCCTTTGAGGAAGTTATTTCTGAAATAGAAAATTATATTAAGAAGGATCCAGAAAAAGAGTATGAATTAGTTGTAGGGTGCGATTCTTCTTCTGGAAAAGAACCTTTTTTTCCTGTTTGTATTGTTTTGTTAAAAAAAGGCCACGGGGGAAGGTTTTTTTTAAAAAGAATTCATTACTCTCAAAAAAAATTTTACTCTTTTAAAGAAAGAATATTGCAAGAAGTTTTTTTGTCTTGCCAATTAGCTTTAGATTTAAGAGAAATATTAGAGAAAAAATTTGAACAAAAAAATTATAAATTTTCTTTCAAATACATTCATGCTGATGTTGGCGAAAATGGTGCTACAAAGGAAATGGTAAAGGAAGTGATTAATCTTATTAGAAGCAATGGTTTTGAACCTAAAATTAAACCTGAATCTTTTGCAGCTTCTGTGGTTGCGGATAAATACAGTTAAAACTTAAAACTTAAAACTTAAAACTCAAAAGTCAAAGGGTAAAAGTTAAAAAGAAAATTACTATGAAAAAAATAAAATCAATCGTGAAAGTACAAATTCCAGCAGGAAAAGCAACGCCAGCACCTCCTGTTGGTCCTGCTTTAGCTCCTCATGGAGTAAATTTGAAAGAATTTTGCGACAAATTTAATGAGCTAACAAAAGATAAGGGCGATTTTATTATTCCAGCAAAAGTGATAGTTTATGAAGATAGAACTTTTGATATTGAGATAAAAACTCCTTTAACTTCAGAGTTGCTAAAAAAAGCTGCGGGAATTGAAAAAGGTTCAGGTCAGCCAAAAACAAAAAAAGTTGGAAAAATCACCAGGGAAAAGTTAAGAGAGATTGCAAAGATAAAACTTCCAGATTTGAACACAGACGACATCGAAAAAGCAATGAAAATTATAGAAGCTCAAGCAAAAAATATGGGAATTGAAATTGTGGACTAAAATGAGGATTTCAAAAGATAAATATTATTTGGAAATTGCAAAAGTAGTCGCTTTAAGGTCTCCTTGTTTGAGAAGGAAATATGGAGCGGTAATAGTAAAAGAAGATGTAATTTTGTCTACAGGATATAACGGGTCTGCAAGAGGAGTTATAAACTGCCTTGAAGTTGGTTGCATAAAAGATATTTTAAGTTTGCCTCACGGAAAAGCTTACGATGAATGCATTGCAGTCCATGCAGAGGAGAACGCAATTTTGAACGCAGCTCGTTCTGGAAGTTGTGTTTTTTCTTCAACTTTATATTTGGCAGGTTTTGACGGAAATCAAAAAATAGTTTCCGCGATTCCCTGCCAAAGATGCAAAAGAGCAATCATTAACGCCGGAATTTCAAAAGTGGTAATTTTAAAAGATACAGGAGAAATCGAAGAAATTGACGTTAAAGAATGGATAAAAGAAGATACTCAAAATTATTTAGAGAAAATAAAAACTCACAAAGTTTAAAGTTTTTCAATTTCAAAGTTTTCAGGATTGATAGTAATTTTTTCTCCTCTTTTGATTTTATCTTCCAAAAGAGCTTTAGCCAAAACATTTCCTACTTCATCATCAATTACTCTTTGCATCTCTCTTGCTCCAAATCGCGGGTCATAAGATAACTCCACTATTTTTTCTTTCAATTTTTCTGAAATTAAAAATTCAATTCCTTTTTCTGCCAAGCTTTTTTGAATTTTTTTAAGTAATAATCCTGCAATATCCATTAAATTTTCTTTTGACAAAGGAGAAAACAAAATTACGCCATCAAACCTGTTTAAAAGTTCTGGTTTAAAAATTCTGTTTTCTACTAAATAATTTATCAATTCTTCTTTCATTTTTTGCCAATCTTTTTTGAGTTCCACTGATCTGAAAATTAATTCTGCTCCAGCGTTAGAAGTGGTAATGATTAAAGTATTTTTGAAAATCACTTTTTTACCCCTTCCGTCTGTTAAATGACCTTCGTCGAAAACTTGCAAAAACAAATTCAAAATGTTAGGATGGGCTTTTTCGAATTCATCCAACAAAATCAAAGAGAAAGGTTTTTCTAAAACAGGAGTGGTAAGTAATCCTTCTTGTCCTTCTTTTCCAATTAATCTTTCAATGTCTTGTAAATTTTGGAATTCTGACATGTCTAATCTTATCATTTCCTTTTCAGACCCAAAATAAATTTCAGCTAAAGCTTTTGCAGTTTCTGTTTTTCCCACTCCAGTCGGGCCCAAAAACAAAAAAGATCCCATGGGACCTTTCCTTGTTTTGATTTCAGCTCGGGCCCTTCTTAAAGCATCTGAAATTTCTTTTACCGCTATGTCTTGATTTATTATTCTTTGGTGAATTAGCTCTTCCAATTTCAAGAGCTTTTCTCTTTCTATCTTTTCAACTTCGCCTACTGGAATTTTTGTCCTTTCTGTAATCAATTTTGCCACATCCTCTGGAAGAATAATTTTTTGAGGCCTTCTTGAAATTTTTGTAGCTAAAGCATCCAATATCTCTATTGCTTTTTCTGGAAAAGGTTCTTGAGGAATGTATTTTTCGCAAAGCTCAACGATTTCAAAAAGAGATTGAAAAGAAAAGAAAACCTTATACTTTTGTTCTAATCTTAAGGCCCTATCTTCTAAAATTTGTAACGTTTCTTCTTTGCTCACTTCTGGAATTTCTACCATTTCAAAATTTTCCAAAAACCCAGGAACAGTTTCTATATTTCTGTGCAATCCTTCTGGCGTTGTGATTCCGATCATTTTAAATTGAGGCAAAGGCAAAAAAGAACTCAAAACAGGAGAAATATCCATTACTCCTACTTCTTTTTCTTTTTTAGCCCCCACAAACTTGTGTAAATCATCAACAACCAAAATTATTTCTCCTTTAATTACTTCAGTAAAAATTTGATTTAAATGAACTTCTAAAGATTCTTGATTTTGACAGCTTGAAAACAAATTTTGTAAATCCAAAAGTACCACTCTTTTGAAATTTATTTCTTGTGGTCCTTTTCCTAGAGCCAAATTCCTTGCTAAAGCTAAAATAATCGACCTCCTTGCAGATCCCACTTTTCCTACAATTAAAACATCGTTTTTTTCAGGTTGACTTAAAATTCTTTCAACTTCTTTTAACTTTTCTTGATGGACAAAAATTTTTTTGAAACTTTCTTTTTTTACCAAAATTAAATAATCTACAGAGAATTTATCCAAGAGAGGAGTGTAAGCTGTTGCCCATTCTCTTCCTATTGTGCCCAACCTTAGTAAATTTTCGTATTTGTACCATTTTTTAGTTTCCAAAAATTCCTCCTCTAAAATTTGGGCCCATCTAATGACTTCTTTCACTTCGTCAGTTTTTAATTTTTTTTCGATCAAAAAATCTTTTAAAACTTTATTCTTTTCAATCAAAAAAGAAATTGCATCCACTCCTTCAATTTTTGCCTTTCCTTCTTCAACTACTTTTTCTCCAATTTCAGTTAAAATTTTAAAAATTTCTTCCTTAGTTTCATCTTTCAAAAGTCTTTCTTTTAATTCATTCCTGTCAATTAAAAGCCTCAAAAAAACAAAACTTAATTTTGGTTCCTCTTCTTTTAAAAGAAAATGCAAAAACAAAGAACTGTTCACTTGAGGAATTTTTTTGCTTTTTGCGAATTTGAAAGCAGAATACAAAGCTTGAGCTATTTCAAAACTTAAAAAATCGACCAATTTTTCTTTTTTTTCAGGTAAGGTTTTTAATTTGGTTTCAAGAAAAATTTCTCTCCAAAGAGAAAACCAAAATAAAGCCAAAAAAATAAAAAAGAAACCTAAAAATTTTGAAAATTTAAAAGAAAGCAAAAGAGAGATTAATGTTAAAAACAAAAAAATTTTCTTTTCAGTTTTGGCAAATTTAAAAAGCAAATTTCTTTGAGCTCTTATTTTCTCTAAAATTTTTGATTTTTTTAACTCACTGTAAAACTCTAAAGATTCCATACAAAATTAAAAAAACTAAAATCACAGGGGAAAAAATCCACAAAAAAAGAGCTAAAATTCCAAAAACCAAAATTAAAAAACTGAAAAACAATCCCACAAAAATTATAAAAATTCGAGCTATAACTCCTAAAATTCTTGAGATTAAATTTGAGACAAAAACTTCCAAACTTTCTCCCAGGTCAAAACCTCTTGTTGTTTTCACCCAAACGTAACCTCGCCACGGCGAAAAAAGAGTTTTTAAAAGGTCAACGATTGAAAAGTGGTAAAAAGAAAACATCAAGAAATTTTTTGTAGCTTCAACGATTTTTTTTGGGAATTCGAAAAAATGCCACCAAAAAAATTCAAAAATTAATTTTGTTTCAAGAATCATGAGCTTTTTAGAATTTTAAAAAACTGAAAAAATTTTTTCCAGAGATTTTTCAGTTGACATTTAAAAAAAATTTTTTTAAAATCAAAACATGTCATTTTCAGTTGGAATTTGTGGGTTGCCCAATGTTGGTAAATCCACTTTATTTAAAATACTTACCAAAAAAGAAGTTAAAATTTCGCCAAGACCTTTCACTACTATTTCTCCAAACGTAGGAAAGATTGAAGTTCCAGATGAAAGATTAAAAAAAATTGCAGAAATAGTAAAACCAGAAAAAGTAACTCCAACTCAAATTGAATTTATTGACGTTGCAGGATTAATAAAAGGGGCTCATAAAGGAGAAGGTTTAGGAAATCAATTTTTAGCTCAACTGAGAGATTGTGATGCTATTTTGGAAGTGATAAGGTGTTTTGAAAAAGAGAGCGTAGAGAATGTTTTGGGTGAAGTTAATCCCCAAAAAGAAATTGAAATTTTAGAAACCGAGCTTTTAATGAAAGATTTAGAAACTTTAGAAAAGTTAGTAAAAGAAAAGAAAGAAAAGAGAGAAAAGAAAGACAAAGAGACTGAAATTTTAAAAAAAGCATTAGAGGAAGTTTCAAAAGGAAAAAAACTAATTGAATTTTTAAAGGAAGACTTTTTAAAAAAATATCAGTTTTTAACTGGAAAAAAATTTGTATATTTGCTAAATATTAATGGAAAGACAAAATTTGAAGAACCAAAAGTTGATTTTTTGGAAATTAATTTAAAAGAAGAAGAGGAGATGATAGGACTTTCAGAAAAAGAAAAGGAAGAATTAGGTTTTAAATCTAAGATTGAAGATTTAATTGAAAAATGCTACAAAACTTTAGATTTGGTTACTTTCTATACTATTGCTAAAGGAAAAGAAACGAGAGCTTGGACCTTAAAAAAAGGAAGTTCGATTGTGGAAGCTGCAGAAAAAATACATTCTGATTTTAAAAAATTTATTAAAGCCGAAGTTTTGGATTTTGAGACTTTTTTAAAAGAAGGTGGATGGCACAAAGCGAAAACAGAAGGTAAAATAAAAATTGTAGGTAGAGATTACAAGGTTGAAGATGGAGACATTATTGAGTTTAAAGTTTAAAAAACATGAATTTTTACGAAATTGCTTATTTAATTTCAACTAAAATTGAACCAGAAAAAGTCAAGGAAATTCAAAAGGAAATGATCGCCATTTTAAGAAAGCACGAAGGCAAAATTGAAGAAGAAGTTCCTGCTTTAAAAAGGAGTTTGGCTTATCCGATTAAAAAAGAAAAAGAAGCTTTTTTAGTAAGTTTGACTTTTTGGATGCCAGCTTCCAGAATTAAAAATTTTAAAAAAGAAATTGAAAAGATAGAGGGAATTTTGAGATATCTTATCGTGAAAAAGAAAGCTCCAAAGAAAGTTATTGAAACAGAAAAGAAAAAACCAGCGAAGAAACCAGAAAAAATTGAACTTGAAAAATTAGAAGAAAAGTTAGAAGAAATTTTAGGGACAAAACTATGAATTTAAATAAAGTTTTTTTAGCTGGAAGATTAACAAAAGATCCAGAAAAAAAGCATCTTCCTTCAGGAACGACAATTTGCTATTTTACTTTAGCTACCGATAGATTTTGGACTGACAAAGACGGAAGAAAAAAACAAGAAACAGAATTTCACAACATCGTCCTTTATGGGAAGCTGGCAGAAATAGCTCAAAATTATTTAAAAAAAGGAGCTTTAGTTTTGATAGAAGGAAGATTAAGAACAAGAAATTGGAATGGAGAGGGAGATCAAAAATTTCAAAAAACAGAAATTGTAGTAGAAAGGTTGCAGTTGGGTCCCAAAGTAAAAAAAGAAACTTTACCGCCTTTGGAAGAAAAAAAAGAGGAAATTCCAGTAATCGAAGAAGAAATTGACTTTGAACAAATTGAGATTTAAAATTAAAATATTATGAATTGTTATTTTTGTCAAAGAAACATAGACGAAATTGATTTTAAAAACACCATTTTGTTGGGAAAATTTTTGTCATTGTCTGGAAAAATTAAACCTAGAAAAAAAACTGGAGTTTGTGCCTTTCATCAAAGAAGATTGAAAAAAGCCGTAAAGAGAGCCAGATATCTTGGACTTTTACCTTATATTACTCTTTAAAAATTTTTTATTTTTCGCAAATTTCAACGATTGCTAATTCTATAGGTAAAGTGAGAAAAGAAGTAAATTTTAATTTTTGTTGAGCCTCTAAGAAAAGTTCTAAAATTTTCTTTAAAAAATTTAAATCTAATTTTTGAGCTTGATTTCTTAAAATTTCTTTTTCCTGATTTGTCATTCCGTCTAAAAATGGATTGTCTTTTTCACCTAAAATTTTAAAAGTCATCAATTGATGTAAATATTTTATCAACTGCTTTAAGAATTCAGATAAATTTATTCCTTCGTCGATTAAGTAATTCAAATATTCTATGGCTCCTTTTGCGTTTTTTTCTATTAAAAAATCAACCATTTTCATAAAAAGATTCGATTCTAAAATTCCTAAAATTTCTTTAACTTCTTCTGTTTTAATTTCGTTTTTACCAAAAATAGTTACTAATTGATCTAATAAACTTTCGGCATCTCTCAAGGCTCCATCAGAATTTGAAGCAATAATTTCTAAAGCTTCTTTTTCAATTTTTATTTCTTCATCTTTTACTATTCTTTTTAATTTTTCCAAAATTTCTTCCTTTTTTAATTTTTTAAAATAAAATCTTTGACACCTTGAGGAAATAGTAGGAATGATTTTTTCTGGCTCTGTAGTTGCTAAAATAAAAATGATGTAACTTGGTGGTTCTTCTAAGGTTTTCAAAAGAGCGTTGGCCGCTTCTTTTGTTAATTGGTGGGCTTCATCAATGAGATAAATTTTGTATTTTGATTTTGTAGGAACAAACTTTACACTCTCTTTTATTGCTCTTATTTCATCGATCCCTCGATGGGAAGCTGCGTCAATTTCAATTAAATCCATTGCCTTTCCTTCTTGAATTTCTACACAATTTTCGCATTGACAACAAGGCTCAAACTCTCCCTTTTTTCTGTTTTTACAGTTTAAAGATTTTGCCAAAAGTCTTGCCAAAGTTGTTTTCCCCGTCCCTTTTGGCCCTGCAAACAAATACGCATGAGAAATTAAGCCCATCGAAATGGCATTAGTTAAAGTTTGAACGACGTGAGTTTGACCTATAAATTCTGAAAATTTTTGCGGCCTGTACTTTCTGTAAAAGACTTTTTCCATGTCTTATTTTTTAAAAACTAAAAATTTATATCCCAAAAAATTCCAAATTGAGGCAACAAAAATTCCTCCAATTTTTGCAAAGTTCCCTGCTAAAAATGGATTTAAAAATGACAAAGCTTTAAAAAGAAAACTTGCGGTTCCGACTTGAATTACTCCGCTAACTAAAGTAATCACAAAAAAAAGAGTAAATTCCAAATGCATTTTTTCTTTTTCTGTTTTTTCAAAAGCCCAGTATTTATCGCCAAAATATTTCAAAATCGTGGCAACCAAGAAAGAAATGCCCGCAAAAAGAGTGTATTTGAATTGAGCTTCTCTGGTAATTTTTAACCATTCCATCAAAAAATTTAAAACTGTCAAATCAACTAAAGCAAAAAAAGCTCCGATTAATGCAAATTTTGCCAGTTGATAAACAAACAAAAACTTTTCTCCGATCAAAAACGAAATATAAATTCCAAAAATTGTTAAGAGAGGGAAGGAAAAAATTATCAAAAGATCAAAAAATGGGAAGGATATTGAAATTCCTTGTTTTTTCAAAAGCCACAAAAATAAAAAAGCCACACCTTCTCCTACTAAAAATCCTAAAATTAAATCTATTTTTTTCATAAGATTTTAAAAATTATACAAAAGCAATTTTATTTTTTCAAAATCGCTTGACTTTCAAAAATCTTTCTTTTTTGCTAAAATACTCTTGGCCCGGGAAGAACCTTCTGGATACTTTACTCTTGGGGACGGGACAATGATTGACAGGCTGCGGCCTGTCACTTCTGTCCCCACCTAAAACCTTGCCGGAATATGTTCTATCCCGGGCCATTCCGCGGTAGCTCAAAGGTAGAGCACCTGGCTGTTAACCAGGGGGTTGCAGGTTCGAGCCCTGCCCGCGGAGCCATATACCAGAGTTTGCTACGCAAACACGGTACATGGCCATATACCGTATTTATCCTGAACCAGTACGGAGTACGGTTCAGGACTACTCTGTACCGTGCTATGTTCTGGTACAGGGTGCTCTGGTACAGGGTGCTCTGGTATATGGCCAACCTGTTTCTCTAAAGAAACAAGAATGAAAAAATTACAATACTGTGTCTATGTTCTTTATAGTTTAAAAGATGATTCTTTTTTACATCGGATTTACTGAAAATCTTAAACAACGCCTCACCGATCATTTCCGTGGCAATTCTAAATCGACAGCGCCGAGAAGACCTCTCAAATTGATTTTTTGTGAATACTTTCTTTCCAAAAAAGACGCCTTGAAGCGCGAAAAATATTTCAAAACCACCAAGGGAAAAAAACTCTAAAATTATTATTAAAACATTCATTGAATCTAATTTAACCGCCCATCGCTGGGTATTTTTTGTTTTAGTGTTGTTTAAATGGTGTTTTTTCCTTATAATAAAAAATAAAAACCACTAAGATGCAAGTAATCAAATATCAAGAATCTTATAGTTCGCAGATGATACAGGAGATAATGCCTAAAATTTTTATTATTTTGGGATTAATAATTCTAATTTTTGTTTTAGGATTTATATTGCCATTTAAAATATCAGTTTTGAAACCATACTGGTGGATTATAATGTTTTTTGCTGTATTTTTTATCGAGCCTCTTGTAGAAACTGTTCAGTCGCTTCGAGAAGATTTAGAATTTTTTAAATATGGAAGAGAGGGCGAAAATAAAGTTTTACAAATACTTGAAGAATCACTAGACGATAATTTCACTTATATTACCAATTACGTCATTCCCAACACTAGAATTGGCGATATTGATGGCTTATTAATCGGACCAAAGGGAATTATAATTCTTGAAATTAAAAATTATGCAGGAATTTTCCGCATTTCTGGAGGAGATATGTACCGTAAAATAAAAGGCGACGTTTTTAAACTTTACAAGAAAAATCCTTTCAAACAAATCAAGAAACAAAAAGAGTATTTTGAAAAATTTTTACGTGAAAAAGGAATATGCGTTAAGGTAACGCCGATAGTTGTTTTAGTTTATGGCAAAATAGAAAAAATTATCGGACCGACACAAGTTTTTATTACAGGAGCGCATCAATTACCAAATCATATTTTTGAGCTTCTATTAATTCCTGGATGGAACCTTGAATTATCAAATAAAATTCTTAAAGCGCTGGGGGTAAACAGATCTCTCTAAAACTTACCCAGTAAAGCGAAACAAAGACTGAGATAACCATTATATGAAATGTGATATTAAAAACCCCCTCCTGAAAAGAGGCGGTTTTTAGTTTAGAGTAATCAATCTTTACTTTCTCGGAATGGAAATATCTCTAATTACAGAAGCTTCTAAAGTGTTGCCAGATAAAATTCCGTAAACTCTAATTTTGTCATTCGCTTCTATTTTATCAAAAGTAATAGTTTTAAATTTGCGATCGATCAATTTGGCACCATTAGCTAATTTGACAGTAATAGCTTGACCATTCAATTTAGCAGTTAAAGTGTTATTAATCTTATCAATCATTTCTACAGTTAAAACATGAATTTTAGGTTTCGTTTCTTTCAAAATTTGCTTAACCTCTTTTTTAGTTTCCTTTACTTCTTCTTTGGTTATTTTCTTTTCTGTCCAATCACGAATTAAAGTAGCGCGAAGAGTTAAACTTTCTTCAATATTTACTTTTCCATTCAAACCAACTAAATCGCCAGCTTTAATCTGATCAAGAGTTAATCCTCGAGGAAGAAACTTAGTATCTTTTTCTATCTTTACAGTCCAATTTCCTCCCCAGCTTTTAACAGTTAAAGAATCGGCACCAACATTCGTTACTGTCCCTCTTATTAAAGCATTTCCTGCAGGTCCAATTTGTACTACCATAGGCACACGCTGAGGTTTTATCACTGGAACAGAACTCGTAGCACTCGGAGATGCCGTTTGCGCCAAACTCACAGAAGCAGCAAGTACTAAACCTGCTATCAAAACGCTCAATGTTTTAACTTTAGTCATACAATTCATTTAATTTTATTTTTTAATTTCGGCCTTTCAATTAAAGATTTTAATCTTGGATGTTTGTTTGTCAAGCCATTGTTGTATTTTAATCCTGAAAATATCAAATTATCAATAAACACTTTCTACTCTCATCCATCAAGCAGAGCAAAATGCCCATCGCTGGGCATTTTTTGCGGGCCAAATACAAGGTTTTGACCCGTAATCGAGTTTCAAAAACGGAGGGAATAGTTAAGAGAATAATATCTTGAAACATTAAAAATTTGCAGATCCTCTGAGTTCTTAATATAATTCTATATTATGAAAAAAGATAAACTCTTTGCTTTCTTTTTTATTTTATTAATTGTTTAGTTTCACCACGTTCTTTCCAAAAATTGACACAATCAGCAGGATGATAAATGAACAACTCTGATTTTTTCCGATACCACTCCATCATCTTATCGTAAGGAGTCAAGTTTTGCAATACTTTCAGTTTTCTCTGATAATTGTGGCAATCCTGAAATTTCTTGAAGTCTTGAATTGCGCAAAAGATATTCTGATAGCGAGTAATCTTTGTAGTGTTCTCTTTTTATGGTTTTTACCATTATTCTGTTTGGTATCGACCTTTTTTCTTTAATCATTTGGCGTTGAAAAATGTTTGTTTTTGCGTTAGAATGATAGTGCATACAGGAGGATGATTATTATTTAATTTTTATTTTGACCTTTATTCTCTCTATATTTTATCATCCTGCTGTACGCTTTTTTTGAAAAGAAGGGGTTGTTTCCTTACTTAATTCTGGAAACAACCTGGTGAAACTATACAGTTATGAAACAAATTTTAATCGTTGGAGCTGGTATTACTGGAATAACTTTGGCAGAAAGATTTGCGTCTAAAGGATGCAAAGTTTTAATTTTAGAGAAAAGAGATCATATTGGAGGGAATTGTTATGATTTTAAAAATAAAGATGGAATTTTAGTTCATAAATACGGCCCTCATATTTTTCATACACATCACAAAGAAGTTTGGCATTATCTTTCAAAATTTACTGAATGGATTCCTTACGAGCATAAAGTTTTGGGTTATTTTGATGGGAAATTTGCCCCAATTCCTTTTAATTTAAATACTCTTTGGCAATTACTTCCAGAAAAAGCAGAAGAATTAGAGAAAAAATTAATTGAGAAATTCGGTTTTGGCGCAAAAGTGCCGATTTTAGAATTGATAAAAACCAAAGA
>Ga0080004_1059293_pt1 | contig 22100 bp, 21 predicted proteins | sample WasSprMetagenome_FD_69207 | JGI IMG/M metagenome (GOLD analysis project Ga0080004, IMG submission 69207) | Sulfidic aquatic microbial communities from Washburn Spring, Yellowstone National Park, USA - WS (SPADES assembly) (version 2) | ecosystem: Environmental > Aquatic > Thermal springs > Hot...
CGGGCGTGTCCAAATATCTATAAGCTTTTCGCAATTTTTATAAGTAATCTAATTTAGAACTGATAAGCTGCTAAATAGCAGTTGGACACGCCCCTTTAATAGCTAAAGCTTAAATACTTTACAAGCCGCCTCGTAACTTAGGCTTATGGCTTAGTTCTCTTATTTTACATAAAATCGACAAGAAAGCCTACGGTTTTAACCGTGGGATGTCGGTAAGCTTAAATACTCTGCTTAAGCGTTATATTGAGCGTGTCGCTTAAATGTGGCTTGGATGTTCGAAGGCTGGAGTAAGGCTCCAAGCCGAGAAGGGTGGAGGAGGATCCAGCAGGCGGGATATGGCTATACGCCTTATCAGGGCTGGATTGACGCAGCCCGAACCCGGTAGGATGAAGCCTTAAGGCTAACCAAACCGAGAATCTCCCGGCTTAAGCCGGGGAGAGCGTCAAATAACCCTCGGTATTCCTTAAGTATATGTTGTTGAGGATTGGATTACAGATTCAGCATAGGCAGATACTAAACATGGGAATGATTGTGAAGAATCTAGCGAAATGCTATAGTTAAATCTTAACAATATTGGCCTTAGATCTGTAGGGTGAGCTAAGCTTTTTCTACTCTACTGCTTATTGTTTGTGTGGTTGATGTATTTAAGCATTACTTAACCGATATTGTTTCCAGCAATATTGTAAGGTTTTGTAGGGGTAGGTGGGTTGGCGTTCATGTTGAGGGGAGGGATAGCTGTGGAAGACAGATACTTGTACGTTATTTTAGGGGTAGACCTTTAAGAATTGATGGGGTTTATGATTTTTTAAACATTCTTAAAGGGCTTGAAGCTCTTAAGCCAAGGACGATATATGCAACTATAAACATGTATTCTAGAATTGAGGATTTTGGGGATATTTCCTCCCTCTCAAACATTACTGCCTGCATGCCTACATGGGATGTGGATAACGTATTGGAGAATTGGAGAGTAACATTAGCTGTTGTAGATGAGATTGTTAGGTTTCTAGATGGGGAGGGTGTAGGTAGATCCGTTATTGTTAAGTGGAGTGGTAGGGGATGCCATATACATATACATCCATCAGCCTTTTCGAGAGATATATATAGAAGGATTCATCCATTAGATCTAGCTTACGCTGTTGTTGAATACGTTATCTTAAAGCTTCACAGCAGGATTATTGATATTGCTTTAAGCAGTGATGCTAGTAGCTTAAGGGTTGAGAACAAAATCGATGTGCAGAGGCTTTTCACAGCACCTCTAAGCCTTCATAGATGTTTGGATGTTGTCTGTGTATGTATTGATCCATGTAGAATACTTGATTTCACGCCTGATATGGCTAATCCATACGGCTTTAAACACTTTAACGATTGGGATAGATATGTTGAGGGTGAGGGGGATGATTTAGCGTTGAAATCCTTTAATACTGTAGGCTCCTACATTAAGCCTATGAAGTCCAGAAGGAGGAAACATCCACCACTCGACAAGCAGATACTTGATGTCCTCTCAAGATTTAGTAGTGAAAACATGCAGTAACCTCAAAACCAAAATATAATCAATTAGCTAATGCCTAACCAAGAATTAAGCTGCAAGCTTAAAATTCTGAATTGCTGGAGCCTATGGAATCGTGCTGCTTGTAAAGGTAATCCTAAATATTGACTTAGCTATTATGTATGCAAGTATGAAGCTGGAAATGGATATTATTGAGTCTATTTCCGGCTTCTCATTCATAACTATTATTGAAATTATGAATGATGAAACTGTAAGATTGGCTATTAGTGATATTGTGAGGAGTGTGTTAGCTGTTGGGTCTATTACAGATTCATGGATAAGTAGAGCCATAACGTGTGGGAGAATGTTAACAATCATTCCTGAAACAAAGCTGATAATTGCAATTATTGCTTTAACCCTATACCTCATTACCTTAAGCTTAGTTTCCTCATACCTGATACAATCATACATTACTGAAACGATCTTCGTTACAATTTTACCTATGCTGCTAAGGCTATGAGGGCTTTCAACACTTACTCTCGTAACAAATTTGGTTATAGTAACCTCAAAAGGGCTAAATATCCTCTCCAAATAATCAATAACCTCCAGGATGGGTGTACCGGTTGTTAGCTTAATCTTAATGTCTTCACCGACATCAACTTCATCCTCAATATTCTCCAAAGCGTATAGAAACGATTTTTCAGGACATATTCCTGAAAGCATATTCATTATGTATGATGATATGAAGCTATAGAATAATCCTCTCAACTCAATCTTCGACTTCCCCATCAATACAACTATACCGCTAACAATCCCTTAAACCCTCCAGAAATACGGATTTATCAGGGAACCCATCATTTATGGATAGCGATATGTTGAAATTGATGATATCTAAATAGCGTTGGCTGCATCGACTAATGTAATGTTTAAATACCTCCCCCCATTATGGTTTTATGCGTATTGAGGATATTAAATCCCTAATTGATGGTGAAATAGAGGTCTTCGGCTCTAGGTTTGGGGTTAACTACAGGTTACCGTCTGTTTTAGGAGTAGCATCAGCTAATGATCCTTTATGGCTTAGAGTTAGGGAGATTCATCCATGGATTCATCATCCTAGAGATCTTCTTAAAGATGTTGAAAGCATTATCGTATTTGCGGTACCGCTAAGTCTTGAAGCTGTGGAGAGCAACTCAGAGGGGGTGGAGCCCTCCCTCCAGTGGCTTAGAGAGTATTTTCTAACAAATAAGTTGATTAACCATTTATCCCAGGCTGTTGCTGATACTCTAACTAGGCTAGGATTTAATTCTATGGGGCTTAAAGCAACCCACGACTATGATAGGGATACTCTTACCTCACACTGGAGTCATAGACATGCAGGCTACATTGCAGGTTTAGGAACCTTCGGAATACATAATCTACTCATAACCCCTAAGGGAGCTGCTGTTAGGCTGGGAACTGTTTTAACTAGCTTAAAGCTAAATCCGGATGCTAGACCTGGGGTTGAGTACTGTACTGCTAAGAGGGGTGGGGGATGTAGGGTATGTGTTTTAAAATGTCCTGTAAACGCTTTAGATAACTGGGCTACCGGTAAGCTTAGATGTAGGGATTGGCTTGAGGATAATGATAGGAAGTATAGGGATGCTGTTGGCGGTGTATGTGATGCATGTGGTAAATGCTCGTGTGGAGTACCGTGCTCCATAAAGATACCTGAATAGGTGTCTTAATGCTGGATTACTATGCCTCCTGGCCTAATATGGTCTGTAAGGCATTAAATTATCCTGTTAAGAACTTTAAGACTTATTCCTTCAGCAATATTGTTGTTGTAGGTATGGGGGGTTCAGGCATTGTCGGAGACTTCATCAAGATGTTAGGGTTTGAGAGGCTTAGTATTCCAGTATATGTTTTTAAGAGCTTCAATATTCCTAAATGGGTTAATAGCAGAACATTGCTTATAGCTGTATCGTATTCAGGTAATACTGTTGAAACTGTGGAGTCTGTTAAGTATGGGGTTAAATATGGCGCTAATATTGTAGCTATATCTTCAGGCGGATTACTTGAGAAAATAGCTTTAAAAAACAGCTTCCCCTACGTTAGGGTTGATGGCGGCTACACCCCCAGGTCAGCGTTCCCCCTACTGTTATACTCAGCGTTGAAGATCTTACTGATGCTGGACGTAAACATCGTTGATGAATGGGAGATTAATGAAAGCATCAATTCTCTCGATACCAGTAGGAATATTGAGGATGCTAGAAACGTAGCTAACACCCTTAAAGACTCAATACCAATAATAATAGCTGATGTTAGATATGAGCCTTTAGCTTTAAGATTTAAAAATGAGCTTAACGAAAACTCCAAAATGATAGCTAAATACGAAGTAATACCTGAATACTTCCACAACGATATAGTAGGATATGAAGGGTCTAGGGGGGACTTTAAAGTGTTAATACTGGATCCAGGAGATGAAACTATATATGCAGATATGCTTACAAACTTCGTTTCAAGCTATCTAGAGGATTTAGGATTTGAAGCTTTAAGCCTGAAGCTTAAGGGGAAGTCACCTCTCACAAAGCTTATATATGGCTCACATATAGCTGGCTTATCGTCAGTAATGATTGCTGAATCAAGAAATATAGATCCACTTCAAACAAGATCAATAGATAGATACAAGGAATTCCTAAAGAAAATATTCAATCCTACCGGTTAAAGCCCTTCTAGGAGGATAGCGGCCAGAATAAACTTATTAATCCATCCAACCATCCCAAATCGCTGCATAACTCAAAACTATCTACGATTAGACTTATGGTTGTAGAGTATGATGTCCTAATTAAGGACAGCTTCATAGTTGATGGAGTTAGTAGTCGATGGCGTAGAGCTGATGTAGGGGTATGTGAGGGTAGAATAGTGAAGATAGGTAGGATTTCAACCTCGAAAGCCGATATTGTAATCAATGCTGGAGGACTTACAGTAGCTCCAGGATTTATTGATGTACATTCCCATTCAGACATAACTGCATTGATTTATCCTAGAGCTGAGAGTAAGGTATATCAGGGTGTAACAACGGAGGTTGTGGGAAACTGCGGCTTATCACCTGCGCCCGTTAATAGGGATAGTCTTCCACTATTTAAACACTACATAGACTCGTTTTTCGGCAAGATATCTGAATACTTGCCGTGGACGTGGCTAACCCTTAAAGAATACTATGAAGAGGTTATGCGTCAAGGTATTTCAGTAAATATGGCTCCTCTACTAGGTCATGGAGCTGTTAGAATAGCTGTAATGGGCTTTGAGCAGCGTGATCCAAGTAGGGATGAGCTTAACTCTATGAAGGCTATTGTTAGGCAAGCTATGGAGGACGGAGCCCTCGGCATGAGTGTAGGGTTAGCTTATCCTCCAGGATTATTTGCGAAAATAGATGAGTTGGTGGGGTTAGCGAAGATTGTTGGGGAGTATGGTGGGGTATGTGCTTTCCACATTAGGGATGAGGGAGCCGGCGTTTCTGAAGCTATAAGAATAGGCAGGGAGGCAAATGTATCTATTGAAATATCCCACATTAAGATTATTGGTAGGAGGAATTGGGGTAGAAGTAGTGAGATTATAAAGGCTGTGGAGGAGGCGAGGAGGGATGGGGTTAACGTAGCTGCTGACCAGTATCCATACACTGCTGGGCAAACAGGTCTCTGCAATATACTTCCACCATGGGTTCAGGAGGGGGGTATTAGGAAGCTTATTGAGAGAATTAGTAATCCATCCATTCAGGATAGAATTAGGAGGGATGTAGAGGAGGGCGTGGATGGATGGAGAAGCATAGCTTCCGAAGTTGGCTGGGATAATATAGTTGTAGCATCAGTTAATACGGATAGGAATAAGCCTCTTGAAGGGAAAACAATATCTCAAATAGCTAATATCTGGAATCTAGACCCGCTGGAAGCCGTATTTAAGCTTTTAAGGGATGAGGATGGATGTGTATCTATAATCGTACTTTACGGATGCGAGGATGATCTTAAAAGCTTTCTAAGTAGGAGATGGGTTATGATAGGTTCAGACCATAGTGGAGTTAAAGTAGGTGAGGGACCTTTAGGAGGTATTCAGCATCCTAAAGCCTACGGAGCCTTCCCAAGAGTTATAGCGAAGTATGTAAGGGAGGATGTAGTATTATCCTTAGGTGAAGCTATTAGGAGAATGACTTCACTACCAGCTAAGAAGCTTAAGCTGAGAAATAGAGGTACACTACGTGAGGGCATGTGGGCTGACATAGTTGTCTTCGATGCTTTAAAGCTAGCGGATAAAGCAACATATCAAAACCCAGCAATATATGCTGAGGGGGTAGAGTACCTACTTGTAAATGGAGTTCTTGTTGTTGAGAAGGGTAAACATACAGGTGCAAAACCTGGAAAAATACTAGGTAGAGTACAGCGGATACAGCAATTATAGCTTAACCGTTGTCGGATAGTTAACATTTTGTAACTATCCGTTCCACCTTTAGGGCTTCTTGGGTGGCTTTCGCCGCCAACGGCACATCGGGAGTTTTGCAGCTATGTTCCAAGCGGCTACCAGATGCCTATCCGCTTGGAAGCCGCATTTCCTAAATTCGTAGATGTGCCCATTCGGCTTATTCAACTCGCCACATATCGGGCACATCCTAGAAGTATTTGCTAGAAGAGTTGTATAAAGTTAACTATTCAGAAACCCAGCAAGCTCAATAAGCCCACTACATAAAGCCCAGCACAATTCCCAAACACGTATTAATCACCCCTCATAATCTTATGTTTAATCACTATTCTAAAATAATTAACATAAACTAGGGGCATGAATTCTCTACGTGATGGATAATTAAGCCATAAGCAGTAAATATTTTAAGTTAAGCTATGTTTATACTTCAAAATTTAAGTTTCTCTTAAAAACCTGAATGTAATAACCTAATTCCTACTCTACTTCTCAAATGGTTTTAGGATTTATGGAAGCTATTAATTTAGCGTATTTAGGGATTGTGGTCTCGCTTATGAGGATTAGCTACTTCAAAACCTGGCTCCTAACTAGTTAGGAATTCTAATCCGCTATGTAAATATAGAAGAAGCTTAGGTATTTCAAAGCTAACTTCATCACTAAATCTTAACTACCAATATTGATTAGTCTTAAAATACCCTCTTGGAACAGTTCCAAGTACTTAACATCTAAATATGTGTTCCACTATAGTTATAGTGGTGGTTTAATGATTGTTGGAAATATGTTAAAAATAGCTTCAGTAGCGATAGTGTCTATACTAATAACCTCAATACTTACCCCATCAGCTCTATATGCTGCAGATACTAGACAGAAAGCAAATTTAGAGAGCTGTGTAAAACAGCTAGAATCCTCAATAAGTAGAGTTGAGGAATTTATTAAAAATAGGGGTATTAGCCTCTCCAAAGATATTGAGGGAAATCTAACTAAAGCTAAAACACTACTAGAAAATGCTAAGATTCTTATTGGTAATGGGAGATATGATGAGGCTAAGGAATGTCTAAAGGAAGCTATGGGATGCATAAGAATAGTTGCAAGCTATGTTTGTAGGGAGGTACGTGAGGAAATAAGGGAGATGATTCAGGAAAAGGCTGCAATAGGTCTTGAAGTAGCAATACAAACCCATAGAAAATTCATAGAGAAACTAAACAATACCGTAAATTCGCTGGAGAAGGAGGGTATAGAGGTTAGTGATGAGATTAAGAACGCTATTAAGAATTCTAGTGAAATTCTAGATAATGCTTTAAGCAAGCTTAAAGATGGTAAAATTAATGAAACTGCTAGGTTGCTTGGAGAATCTAAGAGGATAATAGCTGGAATAATTGGTCAGCTAAACAAGTTGGTGAAGGGGAAGATAGAGGAGGGTAGAGTAGCTAAGGAGATAAGTAAACATCTGAGTAGGATAGAGGAAATAACGAGAAACGTAGAGAATGAGGTGGCGAAGAAGAGAAGAGAGGAAGCAATAAACCATTTAAGAGAAGTAATAAACAAGCTTAACGAATCCCTAAACAAACTTAATCAGCTTAAAAAACATTTGGAAGAGAAGAGTAGGAGGATAAGGGGAATTGATGAAGCAATATCAAAAATAAGAGAGAAAATAGATCATGTAGAGAAAATTGGAAGAGGAATCTCTAAATAACTCTATTTTTTACTTAAAAATTTCTTCAACTAGAATAATTATTATTCACTACATGTTTAATATGTCTAGATTAAACATGGGTTTACATTATTATGTTATTATTATCAGCTTGATGAATTATTAATAACGAGAATTCATCGTATCGATATTTTAGTATTAACCTGATTCATGTTTAGCTGCTTTTCTTAGGAAGTATTCTGCATATTCTTTTTTTACTCCTGAGTCTATTAGTGTTTTAAGCATCCAATCTATGGTTTTACCTTCAGAAACCCATTTCAAATATAGCTTACCGATTGTTTCCTTAATTTCGTGTGGGAATATTATCCATGCATCTGTTTCCTTAACGTAGTAGTCCGGCTTAATCTTTGACCATGGCTTAACATAGATTGTTGCTATCTTAACCTCTTCAGCTCCAAGAGATTTAAGATACTCAACAGTTACCGTTAATGATTCGCCTGTATCAGCAACATCGTCAGCAACAAGCACTTTTAAACCCTTAATATCTACTCCAATAGGCTGCGTAATACGTGGCTTAGGCTCAGTTACGTATATGTCCTTGTAGAACTCAACTCTAATATCCGTTACGTTAGGCTGATCCATAAAGTCTGAAAGCAGCCTACCGATAATCCATCCACCTCTCGCAATAGCTACAATTACATCAGGCTTAAAACCGCTCGACTCAACGATCTCCGCTAGCTTAACTGTATCTGTAAACAGTTCATCCCAGCTTGGAGCAATAAGCTTTAAATACTCAATCACAAAATAACAGAAAACACAGAAATATAAATGTTATACTGCTTAATGAGTAGGTTGCTACGTAAATTGTTGGTTCTGCTAATATTTCATCATCTACAAATATTTAAGCTGCATCCAGCATTGATGATAGGCTTAGATTTATATATTTCGTGTTTTATTTAGGTTATGCCTGGCATGTTGGCTTTAGGGTTTAGGGGTGTGGTAGCTGCTGAGGAGCCTAATGCCGCTCTTACCGGTCTTAAGGTGCTGGAGGAGGGAGGTAATGCTTTTGACGCATCTATAGCTGTAAGTGCTATGTTATCTGTTACCATACCTTACGCCTGCGGTTTGGGCGGGGACTCCTTCGTAATGATTGTAGATAACGGTAGGGTTAGGGTTTTAAACGGGTCTGGACGTTCATCCAGAAACATTAGCTTCAATAGTGTTAGGGAAATGTTTGGATCCCAGCTTCCTAAACGTGGACCATGGGTGATTACTGTACCTGGACTTGTGGATTCATGGCTTCAAATATACCGGGAATTCTGCACAATGCCTTTAAGAAGACTTCTCCAGCCCGCAATCAACATGGCTAGAAACGGATTCCCGGTTGGACGTGGTTTAGCTAGAGCGATAGAGCTTGCATACAGTGAGGGATCGTATTCGAAGGGTTGGGCGGAGATATTTTTAAGGAATGGTAAGCCTCTAGGTGTTGGAGATATAGTTGTTCAATCCATGCTTGCAGATATTCTTGACAGGCTTGTTGATGATGGTCTTTCCTCGTTTTATAATGGCTCAGTAGCTAAGATTCTTGTAGATGGTTTAAGAAGTAGTGGATGCCCAATAGATTATGAGGATTTCGCCTCACACAGGTCTGAATGGGTAAGCCCTATAGAGATTAGTTATAGGGGATTTAGATTATATGAAGTACCCCCAAACTCTCAGGGAATTACAACATTGATGATTCTTAACGTTCTTGAAGAGTACAATATTAAATCTATGGGTTACTACAGTAGTGAACATGTAAATACTTTAGTTAATGCATTTATGCTTGCATATGAGGATAGGGATAGATATGTAGCTGACCCCCTATACTATAAGGCTCCTATAGATAAGCTATTATCAAAAAGCTATGCATCTAGCAGGAGGAGTATGATGTCTACCGGTAGCTTTAAAGCTAATATTGATGATACAACATTCTTCATCGTTGCTGATAGATGGGGTAATATTGTAGGATTTATACAAAGCCTATTCTACCCCTTCGGCTCACTAATAACTGTTAATGGAGTAACGTTTCAATGTAGGGGTTTAGGCTTCAGTCTAGATGAGAATAGCCCGAACAGAATTGATCCATGCAAGAGACCTCTCCACACGCTATCTATTCTAGGATTTCAAGACCAGAACGGATTCGGAATTATTGGATGTGCAGGTGGGGATTTAAGACCCCAAATACATGCCCAAATACTCTCAAACATTGCTGACTTCAACATGAACATAGCTGAAGCCGTAGATGCTCCTAGAATAGCTTTAACAGGGTTAAGGGGTGAGATCGTTTATGAATGTAGAATCCCCCATCCGAAAATAGATCTACAGGCTAAGCCCCTGCCATACTACAGCCCAACAGTTGGCTTATCACAAGCCCTATATAGAAGGGGGGATGGGCTTCTCCAAGCAACAGCAGATCCTAGAAGTGATGGAATAGCTATAGCTATACCGTAGTCTACTATGAAGTATCCTAAAGAGCCTGAAGTCGGTGTTGGAGTTGTTGTTATGGATGAGAATAGCAGAATCCTACTGGTAAGGAGGAAGTATCCTCCAGGAGCTGGAAAATGGAGTATCCCCGGCGGCCACTTAGAGCTTGGAGAATCTCTATCGGAGGCTGCTGTTAGGGAGCTTTATGAGGAGACGGGTATTAGGGGGGATCCTATAGGTATTGTGAATATTGATGAGCTTGTAGTATACGATGATGAAGGGGGGATTAAGTATCACTACGTTCTTGTCGATGTATTAGTTAAGCCTAAAACCCCTCTTGAAAACGCAAAACCCTCAAGCGATGCTCTTGAAATCGCTATTACCCCACTTAGAGAATCCCTAAATCTAGACATTACAAAAACAAGTAGAAGCCTTATTGAAAAGCTAATATCTAAGGGAGAAGTACTTTTAAAGTCCAACTTCATAACATATTCAGAGCATTAAAGCTTTAACCGGAGCCTCTAGGCTTAGCTCTTCGAAAACCCCATTTTAAACCGGTATGAATTAGGGAATAAATGCTAAGTTCCCTATTTCACCGCATTAATAAGTTTACATAGATTCGGCGGGAAAGCTCCGACTTTAGTTGTGGGAGTGTTAAAAGATTAAATTAAGCCATAAATATTTCAATGACTAGTATAGGATATGGAAGTCGCTATATTCCCCTCTATACTCCTCCCACTTCACATCTACTTTTACAACTACTGCGTGAGGTGGTCCATGATGACACCATTTCACAGCCTCCATAACCTTCTCTTTCTCCCCCTCAAAAACAGCCTCCACACTTCCATCATCCATATTCCTTACATAACCCTTTAAACCTAGAGACTTAGCCATTCTTCTAGTATATGCTCTAAAGAATACTCCCTGAACAACTCCATAAATCCTTACATATGCCCGTGCCATCATCATCCTATCCTACCATTAAGAATATTATAAGTTTTTCGTTTGGAAGGATGTGTCCAACTGCTACTTATCAACCCTAAACCAGACTTACTGTAAAGTTGCGAAAATTATAGATATTTGGACACGATATTTAGAAGATGATGGCTGTCAAACTTAATTAAGCCTTCATCATCGATTTATTTAGTGATTAACGTCATGGGAATGTATCAGCATACTCTAATAAATATGTATATTTACTTTGATATTTCAGCTACTATGGGTTTAAGAACACGGATTATTTCACTAACTCTAGTTTTAATTAGGGTGTAGTGGGATCCGCCGCCAACAACTACGACGTCTCTTCTAGCTGCGGATAAGTCTAGAATACATGTTAGCCTCTTAACCTCCTCAGTAAATGGGGAAACCTCCCCAGGCTCTAGTCCAGTAATGTTTTTTACATCTTCAAAACTAGCAAGCCTTACATCCCTTACTTTAAGTGTTTTCTTCAGCCTATCATAGTTTATTTTTTTATCACCTGGTAGAAGTATAGCGTATGGTGTGTTATTGCTTCCAATCACTATTATTGTCTTCAATATATGGTCTTTAGGTATTCCTGTAGCTTGAGATGCATCCTCAGATGTTCTTGCGTATCTATCTAGCTTTAACAATTCTCCATAAACGTTATAATCCCTAATAAACTTCTCCACTTTATCTAAACCATTCATAACTCTAAATTTAGTGCTAAGCTTTAAATATATCTCTGTTTAACTGGTCGCTATGAGTAGTGAGAAATCTCCTCAATGTGCTAAATGCCCGTTAAAGCCATGCTACCGTGATCCGGAAGCTAAAAAACCCGCCTTCTGCCCTATGGTTGTATATCCTGAGATCGTTAAGGAATCTATGAGGGAGTATGAGAACGAATTCATTAAGAGTATTCACCGCTCCTCCACACTCATAGAGAAGGAGGGATACGGCTTCTGGCCTAGAGTTAGAGAGGTTGTTGAGTTTTGTAAAAGACTCAATATTAGGAAGGTTGGAGTTGCCTTCTGCATAGGGTTAAGTGAGGAGGCTAGTAGGCTAGATAAGGTTTTTGAGTCATGGGGGCTTGACGTCTACTCCATAGGATGTAAATGCGGCTCCATAGATAAGACATGGATTGGGCTTGAGGAGAAGGATAAGTTAAAACCGGGAATCCATGAATCCATATGTAATCCTGTTCTTCAAGCAATGATACTAAACCATGTTGGTACAGAGCTAAACGTTGTTGTAGGGCTATGCGTAGGTCACGATACCATATTTATGAGATACTCAAAAGCCCCAATAGTTTACCTAATAGCTAAAGATAGAGCTACAGGCCACAGCCCAGCTGCACCACTATACTCCCTAAACTACTTCTCAAAACGCATCCTACCATAAACAGCTCATACAAGCTCCTAAATACATCATAATACATACCACTCATCATCACTCAACCCGAAACTCCATAACAAAAATAGGTAATAGAAATTAAGTTTTTGCGGCTTACTCGAATCTCGTAAATTTACACGTATAATGGAAACGAGGAAATTCAATATTTTCCTTAATTCATACCGATTTAATATGAAGAGTACAATTATCGAGTATTAAGCCACAAAACTGAAATTAAATATTTTGAAGATATCTCAGTAAATAAGAGATGTGGACTAAGGTTATATTTATATATAACTCTAGTCTATATTTTCTATGGTCTATAGGAAAATTCCACTAGTTAAGGTGTTGAAGGGGAAGCTCTTAAAGATAGCTGAGCTTCAAGACGCTGTTATTTTAGAGCTTTCAAGAAGATTCTACTTTGTAATTCATGGGGGTTTAGCTGTCTGGAGGGTGTATGGAGGGAAGAGGTTTTCTATCGATATAGACATCTACCATGACGATCCGGAGAATCTAGCAAACAGTATCTCCTCCTCTTTTAAAGTAACGAAGCTAAAGTTAACGTCATCCAGAGTTCTCTACATGAGGCTTAAGAATAGTGTAGAAGTGGAGCTTGAAGCATCTCCAATGCTTGGAGGGAGAAAGGTTGTGGAGGCTGATTACTGGTTAGTGGATGGCAGCAGTATCATTGTTAGAACATTAACGCAGGAGGATCTGGTTAAGGAGAAAGTTATGGCATTTCTGGAGAGGTGGAAGTCAAAAGACCTCTACGATATTTACTACTTGTTAGATATATGTGATCCGGAATCCATAAAGGAGGAGATTAGGCTTCTTGCAGAAAAGTTGAGGAAGCCTGATGACTTCTCCGGATTAAGGGAGCTTATTCTAATGGGGATTCCCCCAAGCTTTAACACGATAGAGAAGAAGGTGAGGAAGTACGCCAAGATATAAGTATTCCAAGCTGCTTGAGAAGCTTAGAAGCTCATCTATATTCACATATAGCTTCGTTAAGCATGCTGTTGGTGAGAGCTATGCAAAGCTTTTAATCCATAGATTGAGGAGGAAAGGGGAGATAGAGGAGCTTGTGAAGGGAGTATACACCTTTAAGAAGTCTCCATACATGATTGTAAAGGCTATACCGATGGCCTACATTGGGCTTGGATCAGCTGCCTTTCTACATGGGGCTTGGGATCAGATCACAGCTTTAACTATACTTTCCCCCATGGTCTCCAGCATTGTGAAAGGGGGGTTAAGGGAGATAGCTGAATACAAGGTAGTTCTCAGGAAGATTTCCGGTAAAATGTACTTCGGATACGAGTACATGTTTCTGGAGGATATTGGTGAGCTAGTAAGGATAAGTAGCCCTGAGAAAACCCTTCTAGACCTTATATACTACAGATACCCATTTAGAGAAGACATTATCCCTAAGTTAGCAGACATGGTGGATAAGAAAAAGCTGAAGAGATACATAGATGAGATGAGAATAAGAAAGGTAAGAGGATGGAGATCAATACAATCATTAGTTCCAGCGGAATTGTTATGAAGGCTATAATATTTCACTAAAGTTATTCCCAATATTTCCCATTGTTATCTGCTTGCTCTACATTGAATCTGTAATCCTCTCCATCCTCAAGATAAACTATAGCATATACTCGAAGAAACAATAGAAAAGCTACGTAAAATACTGTAGCTAGCTATTTACAGAATTGGTCTATTAATCCGCAATATGATACTTCTGTATTTAGATTTCCGTTTGACCCCTAATGCTCATTTTAGTCTTTCATCATCTACACCAAGATCCTCCACCTCGCCCACACAGACCTGAGCATCTGTAGGAGTCATGGATGGCAGTAAAGCCTAACAGCACAGAGCCTCCATCTAGCTTTAACAGGCTTAAAGCATTGTCCAGCCTCGCCCCACGTACAGTTCACTACTGGGACAGCATCTCTATTCACCGCCCTTAGAACAGACGTCTATTCTTCCATTGTTGTAAATCATCTCACAGGATGTATTTCTTGATCCACATATATTACTGGAACCTTGCCCCCTTACCTCCTCTACTACCTTCTGGACTCCTTTAAACGATACTTGGAAAATGGTGTCTCAGCTATTTGTCTTTGAAGTGTTTAAGCATGTTCTCAGCAGGTTTATTGCCTAAGTCTTCTATCACAATGGGTTTCGCTCTACATGGGCGTAGGTAGATACGCATCGGCATACCTATCGTACGCGAAGTAGAGCTTGGGCTTCACGACATCATATAGCCTCCTCGCGAGTTCATTGGGGGCCTTCCGCTCCGCCCCTGTCAGGAAGTACCCACCCACCAGCGTCGGCAGGACGTTGCCGTCCCACCATTTTATCTGGTGGGGGAACTCCCTCCATCCTCAGGTAGAGGTTTATCGCCGCGTTGATGTGCCTATCTATCGTTAGTCCGCAGTTTTCACATCTGAAGACGCTCCCGTTCGGGTCTTTGTTGATGCACCCACATCTGGAGCATTCCTCAGATGTATATTGTGGCGGTAGCTCAACGCCATCGACCAGCCTTCTTACCGCTCTCCAATCGGTGCGCATGATTCTCCTGTTCCACACTCTAGACCTCGAATACATCCTCTCCTTCCTCAGCTTCTCGAACCCGTTTACTTTAGCTAAAGAGCTTATGACTCTGGCTATCTCTATTTGATGCTTTCTCGCCCTGTTCCTTTCCCTTCTCGAATACTTGTTTAGCACCATCCCAGCCCTCCTTGACCTAGATGCCTTCTTTTGAACAGACCTCCTCTCCTCAAAGGATGATATGTGAACAGTAGCAAGTACCTTCGTATCTATCTTCACCCAGCCCGTTTTAGGGGAGTAGCCGTCGAGGGATAACATGTTGGAGTCCCAAGCCATCTTTTCCGTTGTGGGCTCGGCTCTCTTATCAGGCAGATGTATCCTGTCGGGCGTGATGATCGGTTCTCCAATCCCGGACGACGAAACTTCTTTGGGCAGGCGGAAGCACCGCTTTGATAGGTCGAAGTAAACGAACCTTCTGGGCGCTATGCTAACTCTAAGCTTGTCCCCCTCTAACTTGCAGAGGGTTTGCTTCACTCTCGCGAAGAGCCTCTTCGCCTCTGGACGCTCTCTCTTTCTATTGCCTTTAACGTAGTTCTTCCTCCAAGAGTCCATGATCGAGAATGCGACCTTCAATGCAGAGTCGATCCAGTGTGCCGAGTAGCTCCAATCCCTTAGATACTTGTCCCGCATGTGCTTCTTGAAATTGCCGTCCTCGGTGAGGATGGGTAAGAGCCTGAACTGCTTCTTTCCTCTTATCTTGACCTTTTTCCACCTCATGCTCGTCCATATATCCTCTAGCATATTGTTGAGCACCTTGTTGTATGCCCTGAGCAGGCCTTCGATTTCCCCTCCTTTATCATGCCTGAGCGAATAGGTTTTTAGCACGCTCTACCACCTCCTTATGTTTACGACTTCTTAGCCCATACATTCTGCCTGCGAAGTGGGAAATTATGGCGATCAGGTCATCGACCAGTTCTTGCTGAGGAGACTTCATTTCTACTTGATTCAACACATCAATGCTCGTTCCATGAACTTCGAAAACTCTCTTTAACGTATCAAATCCGAATCTGGTGAGCCTGTCTTCGTATAATATTACCATCTTGTCAACCTCATTGTGCAATACCTTGTCCAGAAGCTTCAGGAAACCCTTTCTCCTCTCATTTAGGCCAGAACCCACGTCAGCAATTATCTCCTGAACTCCTCTTTGCCTCAAATACTCTATTTGCCTCTCTAGATCGTCTTTTTGGGTCGCTGATGAGACCCTTACATATCCTATTACGCTCCTTATTCCCCTCTCGCCTTGCAACCTTCGGATCTCCGATTCGGGTATCCTCCTACGACCGCCCGGAGTCCTTACAACCCTGATCTTCCCTTGCTCATCCCACTTTTGGATCGTCCTTGGATGGAGACCAAGAAGAAGACAAGCCTCTTTAAGGGCGTAAAGCTTTTCTGGCACGACCTCTATATTACAATAACCTATATCTATTTTGAAAACTGCTGAAGATGGCGGATCTACATACTCTGTAGACTTCAGCTTTAGGCTATACTAGATACTCTAGCAGTTTAGCATATTGCATCTAGCTTCTTAAGCTACCACATCCATGTATTTTGATTACTGTCAAGTTAATCCTTAGGCTTAATAAGTCTACTATATGTTAACTTAACAATATTCCAGCATTGAATCTGGCAACTCAACATGTTGTATCCAACTTCTTAAGTTGCACGTTCCCAGTATTGGCTTTGTAAACTTAAGCTTGCTGATTAACTTCTAGGTAAAGCTTAAGTTTACAAGACGCCAGTATTTATAGCAAATTTTTTATAGGTGTAGGTTAAGTGGATTTATGGGTTTAATCGATGATGTGAAGAGATTAGCTTTAATGGAGGATATAGATTATGTAGGTGTAGCTTCTATTAATCGTTTTAAAAATGCTCCTGACGGCTATAAGCCTAACGATATATTGGAAAGCTGTAGATCAGTTATATCGTTGGGGATTAGGGTAGGTGATGGTGTTAAAGCTGCGAATCAGAAGGCTTATAGTGGGCTTAGGAATTGTATCTATATATACATGAACTTCGGCTACATAATTCTAAACAGTAGGCTTGACCTTGCAGCTTTAAGAATTTCTAGACTATTGGAGAGGAGAGGATATGTATCAATTCCTATCCCTGCATCCAGACCTTCAGATCCATATGAGCTTAGAGGTATCTTCTCCCATAGACATGCTGCTGTTGCTGCAGGTCTTGGAGAGTTTGGATGGAATGGCTTCTAATAACGCCTGACGCAGGCTCCAAGGTAAGACTATCATCAATCCTAACGGAGGCTGAGCTGGAGCCAAGCCCCATGTATTCCGGGGATAGATTATGTAGGAGGGAGAAGTGTAGTGTATGTGTATCAGTCTGCCCCACCAACGCTATCGATAGGGATGGGTATGTGGAGGTTGAGATAGGTGGTAAAATCTTTAAATATGCGAGAATAAATAAAACCCTATGTAGATATGGTACTAGTGGATTAATTAGGAAGGCGCTGGGACGTCAAGATATTGAAATACCTAAAAACCCTACAGCTGAAGACTACTTGAAAGCTTTAGGGATGGAGGATCCATGGCAGAAAATGGAGAGAGCAGCAAGCATGTGTGGTAGATGCATGATCAACTGTCCAGCACCAATCAAGTAATTTTAGGCTTCAGAAGCCAACATCTACTAGCAGAATATAATGTTAGAGTAGAGTTTATATTTTTCCACTTAAATATCTGCTGGTGGTTTAATGGGTTATGCTAGATGGTTTGGCCATGCTGCTTTCGAGATAAACATAGACGGCGTTAAGGTTTTAATAGATCCATGGATTTCAAACCCGCTTTCCAACGTAAAGGTGGATGAGCTTAAAAATATAGATTTAATTCTCGTCAGCCATGACCACTTCGACCATTTAGGTGATGCTGTAGAAATAGCTAGAAGGACAGGAGCTCAAATTCTAAGTGTTCCTGAACTATCAAACTATCTTAAGGATCAAGGCTTAAACACTATAGGCATGAATATTGGGGGCACTGCTGAGTTTAAGGGGTTAAAGATAACTATGACCCAGGCATTCCACACATCAAGTAGAGGCTCCCCAGTAGGATACGTTATTAAAGGTAGGGAATCCTCAATATATCATACAGGTGATACCGGCCTATTTGGGGATATGAAGATTATAGGGGAGCTTTACAAACCGAAAATCAGCCTACTACCTATTGGAGGCTACTACACGATGGGTATTGATGAAGCATTGGTAGCTATAGATCTTATTAAGCCTGAAACAGTTATTCCAATGCATTACAATACCTTCCCAGTAATTAAGGCAGATGTTGAAAGGTTTAAAGAGCTTACAGCTGGGAAAGGGGTTAAATGCATAGTATTAAGGCCAGGTGAAAGCTATACCTTCTAAGTTTAAATCAACTTTTTTATATTAACCATCACTACATAGCATGCTTACATATCTTCCAACTAAATGCGCTAACAATCTTCCCCTATAGACATATTAAACCCTTCACACCGATAATCCTAAGTTTAGGATGGTGTTGGAAGTTGTTATTGTTAGGTATGTCCTCTTAGGGTCCAGCATATTCTTAATAGAATATTGTATGACTTTAGATGGGAAGTATCTACTCATTTAATGTCTAGAGGCAAACCATTACGGATAGTTAACATTTATAGTTATCCGCTCCACCTCAGCCTTCAGGGCTTCATCAATAGCTTTCGCTGCAACAGTGAGGGAAGACACATCAATAGCTTCACATATCCCAACACCCATTCAGCCTCTCAATATGTCACATATTGAATATTCCAATACTAGGAAAGCTAACTATTTAGGAACCGCTGTGGGGCATCCTAAGAGATTATAGTAATGTTTTACGTCATCATTCATCCATAATTTTAATTGGAGGATTGTTGATGTTTATCCTATATAGCAGCGACGCCTCCCAGACTTCTACTTCACATAAATATTGCTAGAATCATTTAAGTCTTCTGTAAGTAGCTTCTTAAGCAGAAATCCATCCGGCAAATTGGGGTATTTCTATAATTAAGGTTTTATTGATGTGTTAGCTAACCTCTATTAACTCATACTCTACCGATCCTATACCTAGCTTTACACATGCTTGAAGAAGCTCTACGTGTGCTGGACCACCGTAGGGCTCTACTAGGAAGGACATTGGTGTATATCTTCCTAGTGTTGAGAATTTATCTACCTCGCCTTTAAGCATGTATCTTGCTGGACCTGTAGGTATTGGTGGTGTTTTATTAACAAGATCTAGGGAGCATGCATCTATTGCTACAGGATCCTTGGAGGCTACTACACCTATATCTGGAACTAGTGGTAGATCACTCCAGTTGAAGCAGTCGCAGTGTGGTGTTACATCAACGATGTAGTTTACATACCCGATCTTCCCCTTAAAGTATTCAACTATCGTCTTCAACGCTTCAGCGATTCTCACGCTAAACTCAGCGTTTGTTTTAACATGCATTTCCCCCCATCCACTTATGGCTTTAGCTGGACATATTGACCAGCAGCCGCAGCCCCAAATACATTTATCCTGATTTATGACTGCTTTACCGTTAACCATGGATATGGCTGAAGCAGGACAGAAAGATACACATACCCCACATCCATTGCATAGATTAGGCTTTACGTAGGGTTTCTTCTCCAGATGTATTGATGCCTTACCACGCTTTGTAGCACATCCAATAGCTATATTCTTAATAGCGCCTCCAATACCTGTTCTAGGATGACCCTTAAAGTGAGCTACACTTATCATAGCATCAGCTTCAGCAATTATTTGAGCTATTTCAACCCTTCTAGATCCTTCTGAACCTATCTCCACTCCATGATATCCCTTCAAGCCATCACCTATGATTACCGGTGCTCCAAGTGTCTCCCATGTAAAGCCGTTTATTTTAGCAAGTTCAAGCTGATCAACAGCATTCTGTCTACTACTCATTATCCCTATACCGGTAGTATCAACTATAAATGGAACTCCGCCGTTCTCCTTAATCTTCTCAACAATAACCCTTATGAATTGAGGTCTTAGAAACCTGTATCCCCCCTTCTCCCCAAGATGTGTCTTAACGGCGACAAGATCCCCCCTCCTAAAAACATCAGCTAATCCAGCAGCATCAAAAACCCTTTTAGCCCTTTCATGAAGTGTCTCCTGAAGCTTAGTTGCCTCAGCCGGTGAGAAGAAAACCTTCGAAGCCATAGAGACCAAAATATTAAAGCAACAGTAATATTTAACCATTATGGAAGCTATTAAAGACGTGATAACTTAGGGGATAAGTACAATGGTTGATTCACACATCTGCTGATCAATACTTAAATTTGTAGTAGACCCGTTAAGCTTAACTTTAATATTTCGAAGCTATTCTACGTTGTTTCCATATTGATATTTGCTTTACGTTGAACTTGCAATTCTCCTCATCCTCAAGCAGCCATAAAATATACTTAAAGAAACTGTTGAAAAGTTATGTGAAACACTATTGACAGTATTGCTGCTTTATCGAAATCTTTAAATTCTATCCCATACAAATATTTTGGTGTCTGTATGGTTGAATCTATATCTTCTAGGCTTTCCGAGTTTGCCCATGGCTTAAGGTTGAGGGATGTTCCCGGGGATGTTGTTGATAGAGCGAAGCTTCATGTTCTCGATGCTTTAGGAATAATGATGGCTACATACGATCTCGATGATGTTAAAAAAGTTGTTAATGTAGTTAGGATTCTTGGAGGATCTCCTGAAAGCACGGTTATTGGGCATAGCTTCAAAACATCAGCTCCAAACGCTGCATTAGCCAATGCCACTATGGCTCACAGCGTAGACTACGATGATACACATCTAGGCTCAGGAATACATTTAAGCTGTACAGCTGTACCTACAGCTTTAGCTGTAGGTGAGGGTGTTGATGCATCAGGTAAAGATGTTCTAGAAGCTATAATAGCTGCCTACGAGGTGGATGCTAGGCTTGGGCTAGCTGCTCCATGGCTCTTCCATCTAAGAGGGATACATCCAACATCAGCTATAGGAGTATTCGGATCCGCATTAATAGCAGGAAAGCTGATGGGGTTATCTGTTGAGAAGCTTGAGTGGGCTTTAGGAATAGCTGGAAGCCTATCATCAGGAATACTTCAATGCATACCTGAAGGTGTATGGGTTAAGCCAATGCATCCAGGATTTGCCTCACACTCAGGAATAATAGCATCACTACTAGCCAGGGAGGGATGTAGAGGTCCACTACAAGTATTTGAGGGGAGGCAGGGACTATTCAACGCATACCTTAAAGGTGATAGTTTCAACCTCGAGGAGGCTACAAAAGGGCTTGGGGAGAGGTGGGAAACCCTAAACATATCCATTAAGCCCTACCCAACATGCCATGCAACACACTCCTCAATAGATGTTGCATTAGCATTCAGAAGAAAATACAACATTAAGCCTGAAGATGTTGAGGAATGTACATACTACGTGCCTAGGATTGCGTTAAACCTTGTTGTTGAGCCATACGATGAGAAGATAAAGCCAAAAACACCATACGGCGCAAAGTTCAGCCTCCCATACGTTGTAGTTGTTGCATTAAGAAGAGGATTTGTTGGACTATGGGACTTCACTGAGGAATCAATAAGAGATCCTGAAACGTTAAAGTATACCCCTAAGATTAAGGCTTTAGTTGATGAGGAATACGATAAATACGGGGGAAGTGAAATAATTCCGGCTAGAGCCAGGATCAAGCTGAGGAGCGGTGAAGTATACGTGGAGGAAGCTATAAACCATAAGGGAACACCTAAAAATCCACTAACAAGAGATGATGTAATAGCGAAATTCATGGATAACATAAAGAAATCAAAATACAAAGATGTAGGAAAGGAGGTAGTGGATAAAGTATTAAACATAGAGAAATACAGCATTAGAGAAATAATGGAGATCCTCCAATAATAGTTTTTACATTAATTTTGCTTTTAATACTTGATAATCATACCTCCAGTTTATTCCCGTCTTTACTATACATTATGGTTACAGGAGAAAAATATTTAGCTTTGTGGCTTAATTTCGAAATTCGCAAATCTATCCATGCAATAGAACGGAAAACCTTAACATTTACTCCCTAACTCATACCAAATTAAAATAGAAAGTA
>Ga0080004_1132804_pt1 | contig 22092 bp, 18 predicted proteins | sample WasSprMetagenome_FD_69207 | JGI IMG/M metagenome (GOLD analysis project Ga0080004, IMG submission 69207) | Sulfidic aquatic microbial communities from Washburn Spring, Yellowstone National Park, USA - WS (SPADES assembly) (version 2) | ecosystem: Environmental > Aquatic > Thermal springs > Hot...
TGGGGCCCAAAACCCAGGCAAACCCTAAGCCAACGGGGGTGGGAAAATGGGGGGTCCAGGGGGGCGAAGCCCCCATGGCGGGGGGTTATGGGGGGTGTCCCCCCACGAAACCAAAAGAGGGGACGAGTTGCCCACATTAGCCACCCAGCCACGAGGGGGACCCAAAACGCCGGCGAGCCCAAAGCCAACGGGGGTGGGCAAAGAGGGTCCAGGGGGCGAAGCCCCCTGGCAGAGGGCCTGGGGGTTGTGCCCCCAACGGAGGATAAATTATGCCCAAAGTTGACCTTTTAATCTTAGCCTCTCAAATAGCTACCCCTTCGCAGCCAGGCCCGGCCAAGGGGGAAAAAATGGGCGAAATCCTTGTGATTGCCGATGGAGCCATAACCATTGACGATGGCCTCATCGTAGACCTTGGCCCACAAAAGGAAATTGTGGGAAAGTATAAAGCTCGGCAGACCTTGGACTTTGCTGGTTGCACCGCTACCCCAGGAATGGTTGACCCCCACACCCACCTGGTTTTCGCCGGAGATAGGGTGGAAGAATTTGAACTTAGGCTGAAAGGGGCTACTTACCTTGAAATCATGGCCGCCGGCGGAGGAATAATGTCTACCGTCCGGAAAACCAGGCAAGCAACCTTTGAATCCCTCCTGGAACAAGCCCGCAAACGCCTCCTCTCCTTCCTCGCCTCCGGCACCACTACCGTGGAAATCAAAACCGGCTACGGCCTGGAAACGGAAACCGAACTCAAGCTTATGGATGTAATCCTGGCCTTGAAGAATGAAGGCCCACTGGACATTGTCCCTACTTTCCTCGGTGCCCACGCTTTCCCTGAGGAGTTCAAAGGAAGACCTGAAGCGTATGTGGAATTGCTCACTGAGGAGATGCTTCCGGCCCTCGCCCGCTGGGCAGATGAGAGAGGGGTTGAAAGGGGGAAAATTTTCTGCGATGTCTTCTGCGATGAAGGAGCCTTTGATTTAGAGCAATCGGCCAGAGTGCTTAGGAGGGCCAAAGAGCTTGGGTTTTCCCTTAAAATCCACAGTGACGAGTTCAAATCCCTTGGGGCGACCAGCCTGGCCGTAGAGCTTGGGGCGGCCTCCGCCGATCACTTGGCGGCCACTCCTCCCCAGGAGGCTTTGAAGCTTGCTTCATCCGATACCATTGGCGTAATCCTACCGGGGACTTCTTTCGGGCTTGGGCAATTGCATTTTGCCGATGGGAAAGGACTCATAGAGAAGGGGGTAGCGGTAGCCTTAGGGACTGATTTTAACCCAGGAACATGCTGGTGCGAATCAATGCCATTCATGATGGCTCTGGCCTGCCGTTATTGTGGCCTCTACCCTTCGCAGGCCTTAACCGCTTCTACCCTAAACGCTGCTTATGCTCTGAAGCTTGGGGATAAAATCGGCTCCTTGCATAAAGGTAAGCAAGCCGATATTGCCATATGGGAAATCCCGGACTACCGTCACCTTGCTTATCGCTTTGGGACTATAAGAGCCAAGGCGGTCATTAAAAAGGGTAGAATGGTCTACCCGGTTTATCCAGATAGTACCCACGCCCCCGTGCACTCTTAATCCAAATTGGCTGTGAGGGATTGGGTTCAATTTTCTTCCTAAGCCTGAAGATGTAGTGCCGGATGAGAGCGGGGGTGTAATCCGGAGAAAGGAGGTCGGCTATCTTGTGAGGGCTGAGGATTTGGCGAGGATGACGGGCAAGGCATTCCAGGACAGCGAATTCCTTAGAGCTAAGTTTGACGAGGCGGCCGCCCAAGAAGAGCTCTCGGGTGGAAAAGTTAATGAAAAGGAAGCCATCGGTGTAAATTTCAGCTTTGGGGAAAGGACTGATAGAGGCTGTCCGTCGCAGGAGGGCTTTGGCCCTGGCAACCACTTCCTTTGGAGAGGCTGACTTGAAAACAGCGTCGTCGGCTAAGAGCTCAAGCGCTTTTATCCTATCCTCAACCTTGCCATGCTCTACTAAGGAGAGAACTCGGACCGGGACAATTTCCCTTATCCGCCTCACGAATTCCCACCTTTCCGGTTCCTCGTCCCAAGGCGGCAATTCCACTATCACCAGTTGGGGTTTCCAATTCCAGAAAAGGGGAGCTGCCTGGGGGAAGCTCTTAGCAAACTTCACCGAAAAGTGGTTGGAAGCCAGGAGCTCGCCTATGGAGGTAATGAGCGTTTCATCCGTGCCAACGAGCAAAACCTTCATAGCTTTTGCCTCGCAGGCAAAATGAGCGGAGGGGAACAACCTTGAAGCGGATTGCCCCTGTCTTTTTTATCCCTCTCCTTATGACCTTATGGCTCATAGCTTTCTTTCCTTCCCAGAACAAAGCCTATTGGAAAGGCTCAATCCTTCACCCTACCTTCACGCCCACCCTTTCCCCAACCCCTACGTCTACTCCGACCCCTACTCTGACCCCAACCCCTTCCCCGAGTCCGACCCCTACCTTCACGCCTACCCCTACTCCAACCCCAGCCCCTACCCCTGACGGAATCCGGAGGGAAGCAGTGGTGCCAATCTTGCTTTACCATTACGTTTCTTCACCCCCTCCCGATGCAAACCTGGTCCGCCGAGAAATTAGCGTTTCTCCCCAGCAGTTTGAAGAACACTTAAGGTACTTCAAAGCCCACAACTACACCACCATCACCCTCAGGGACCTTGTTTACCACCTGACGATTGGGAAGCCTTTGCCTCCCAAACCTTTAATCATCACTTTTGACGACGGTTACGAGGACAATTACCAGAATGCTTTCCCCTTGCTCCGCAAATACGGCTTTGTAGCCACCTTCTTCGTGATTACCGATTTTATTGATGAAGGAAGGCCGGGTTACATGACTTGGGAGCAGATTGAAGAGATGGCCAGGTCGGGCATGGAGATTGGTTCACATAGCCGCAATCACGCGCCTTTGAGGGGCAAGCCCTTGGATTACTTGGTCTGGCAAATCTTGGGTTCCAGGCAGACTTTGGAAGCCCATGGGATTGAGCCCAGGTTCTTCTCCTACCCATTCGGTTTTTACGACGATGAAGTTGTAAAAGTGCTCCAATCGGCCCACTTCTGGGGCGCCGTGACTACTAAACCGGGCATTGTCCAATCATCCGATGGCCTCTTTGCCCTCAAACGCATAAGGGTTAATGGCCGGGAGAGCTTGGAACAATTAGTTGCCAAACTCAGAGCTTATGGGCTAAAGCAATGATGGAGGTTCCAAAAGGCAAACTGAACGGCTTTATAAGCCAAGCCTCCAATTCCCCGATGCGGGATAAGATGGCATTGACCAAAGGTGGGGCCGGCTCCATTTCCACCTGATAAGCTTCTTCGTCAAAATGAGGCGAAGCCAGCTTCGGCCGCAAGCCAAGCTTTTCCCTTATGAGGATTAAAGGCGCAGCTAAGGGGAAGATGAAGAAGTTGTTGTAGGTGATTTTAAGGACCCGGAAGCCTGCCTTTTGGAGAAGCTCCCGCAAGGTTCTGGCACTGTAGCGGCGCCGGTGGCGGTTAAGCTCATCGTTGTAGCTCCAAAGCCACTGGAAAGCAGGAGCGGTTATGATTATGAACCCACCGGGAGCGCACACTCTGTAGCATTCCTCAAGGACCAGTAGGTCATCGTCACAGTGCTCCAGGACGTCCAGCAGGGCGATGAGGTTGAATGTCCCGGAGGGGAAGGGGAGGGCCTCGGCTCGGCCCAAGGGGACGAGGTAACCCCTTTCCTTGGCGACTAAAAGAGGCTTTATGTTGTTATCAACTCCTATTACTCGGCCGTAGCGAGCTAAGTGGTGGAACATGTTCCCGGCCCCGCTACCTACATCCAATACAAGCCCACCCCTTTCTTTAATTACCGGGTCAAGCACCGCAAATATGGCTCTGGTCCGGCTGGCGAACCACCAGTGCTTGTCCTCTTCCAGAAGCACTTCCATGGCCAGGCCTCTATCGGAAGATGCGGTCAAATTTCTCCTGGATTCCCGAAGGCACTTCCCATGCTCCTTCAGGGCAAAGCTCTACACAACAGTAGCAGGTTATGCACCGTTCCTCATCCACTACAGGGTAGGGGTTAAGAGTTATAGCCTGGGCCGGACAATTTAGCGCGCATTCTCCGCACTGAAGGCAAAGTTCTTCCCGCAGCACCGGCCGCACTCGGCCTATGGCCGTCAGGAGCATTGCTTGCTCTTGAGGGGAGGCGGCGAAAGTTGTGGGGAGTTTAAAGTCAGGGATTACTGAGAAGCTTCCCTCTATGTCTATCCCATCAATTTGGCCAAGGCCTCTGGAGGCAGTTTCCACCAGGTGGTGGACTCGCATTGGGTCAACGCCCATCATCCGGCAAGCGACTGCGTCCACCGCTACGCCGTCTTTTCCGGCCAAGATTTTGCCCAGAGGCCTGACTTGGCCGTGCGTAGGGCCATTGCCTTCCATCACCCTTAAGGCGTCCATTACCACAAAGTTTGGAGGGCGAATGGCGTAGAGGTCGGCTAAGAGGGCGGCAAATTGCCGGCGAGTTGGGGCAGCCATGTGCAAGCGGGCTTTGGCCGTCCCCGCTACGTAGCCATAGAGGTTCTTGACTGCTCCGGTAATGGTGGTGAAGACATGTGTTTTCATGACCGGGACATCAATGAGGAAATCGGCTTCTAAAATGGCTTTGGAGATGGGTGCTTTTACTCCTGGTGAAGGCAGGAAGACCTCGGTGACTTTTTCTGAGAGCCTCACGAAGCAGCCGTGGCTTGCTTCAACCAAGCCTGCTTTTTGGGCGGTGGCTTTGGAATCTTTTTCCACCCCGCCGGGGTTATCCCCCACCATAACTTTGGCCGCGCCTCGCTTGAGGCATTCCTTAACCAGGGCTGAAACTACGGCCGGATGCGTAGTAGCTCCGTATTCAGGGGGCAGGCCGGCTACTATGTTCGGCTTTATGAGCACGCTTTTGCCTTCAACATCTACGCTGAAGTCGTCAAAAATCTGGGAGATTACCTTTTCCACTTCGGGGACATCGGCCTCATATATCCTTACCAAGCTCATTTTCCCTCCTCTGAGTTAGGGAATAAACGAAAAGGCCAGCCAAAGCCAGCCTCGCTACTGATAGAACAAAAGAGCTTAAAAGCCAGGGGTTAGCCAAAAGGGCGACTTCCCCCCACGCGTGAGCCGGAATGAAGAAGGGGAAGATGAGCCAGAACAGGTGGCGAACCCTTTGGGGGCGTTCCTTCAAAGTCCCCAAGAGGTAAAGAAGAGGCATAGCATCGTAAATGTGGTGATTGCTCCAAGAAACAAGGGAAATAAGAGGAGCTGTTGTCAGCCAGAATCCAGCTTCAATTAAAGGTTCGCTTGCCTTTAGGGTGCGCCGGAGTCCGAACCCAACCAGACTCGCTGAAGAAAGTGTAGCCATAAGGCCAACCGGAAGTAACCCAGGAAAAAGTCCGCGGTAAAGTTGAATGCCAGCATTCCAGAAGTTTACGCTCATCTCCTTACCCGCTAAAAAAAGCCAGAGGCCCCAAAAAGAGCCGTTAATTGGCAAATTGATTACGGAGTTAACATAAGTGTTGGCGTTAGAAACTATGAAGCGTATCCCTTCAACTCCCACCCCAAGCAAGGCCCAAATTCCGGCCAGAACCCAGCCAAGCACAAGGCCCAAAAGCACAGGCCGAGGTTTGCGCCGAAGCCATGGTATAACCCCTAAAACGAAAGGCTGCTTGAAGGCCGAAACTATACCAAACAGGAAGCCCCCTACTACTTCGCGCCTTTCGGCCAGTAACGCCAAGGCTATAGCCGTAAATGCTCCAAGGAAAATGTCCACATTGCCCAGTAAGAAAAGGTTCCAGATTATGGGCCACAAGGCTAAGAGGAGAGCTATGCGCCCGGCTGGGAGTGGAACTATGTGGGCGGCAAGCCTTATGGCTACAATCCAGAGGCCTAAGGCCAGCGCAAGCCATAGCACTAAAGCTAACTCCAAGGGGAGCTTAGCCAGAAGGCGCATCAGAGGCAGAAGTAGTGCTTGGTAAGGCAGATATTGGACTGTTTCATACGCCCAGGGTTGCCAAACAATCCCCACTTTTTTTGGCCAGTCGGGGTCGGTGAAGCTACCTCCGTGGTTTGCGAACCAACCGAGGAAGTAATGTTGGGCAAAATCTACTGCATTTCCGGGGAAAAGCAAGAGCAACCTTATGGTCGCTATGGCCTCGCTTAAAAGCAAAATAGCGATAGCCAACCCTAATGCTATGCACAGTCGGCGTGAAAATGGACATAAATTCATCGGCCTTGCCTTAGTTAAGGATAAGGGGGCGGGAGGAAGAGCCCGCCCCCTTCGCAGCTATTTACTCCCCTATGGCCAAAGCTGAAAGCATAAGGTTGCAGTGGCGGTTGGCCTGGTTGGGAAGATAGCCTTGCTCACCGAAGGAGAAAAACCCGATGAAGGGGGCATCGCCTATGGCTTCCTTAATCCTGGGGACGACTTCTCCTATGCGGTCGCCTATGGCTACTTTCCTCCCGGCGCAGTGGCTCAGGATGAGGGCTTCAACTTTGGCCATATCCTTCCGGGCCTCCCTGGCTATGTCCCCGACGTCCTGTATAAGCTTGTCCACGCTTGTTTGCATGAGGCGAACTTCGGTCCCTTCGGGCACTTCGGCGAAAGCGCCGATTGAGCCATCGGGGTTGCCGGAGGCCAGGTGCACAATCCTGTAGAAGCCAGCCTCTTCAATGCCAAACGGTGCCAGGAGGCTTGCCCCAAGCAGGTTCATCCCCGCCACTTCCTCTTGGCTCTTCCCGGTCCATTCCTTGTAGACTTCCAAGGCTGGCCGGCCATCCAGTTCGTAAATAGTTCGGCCTTTGGCCTTAGTGACTTTGGCCGATTTACCGGTTGGGGAATACCCACCGCCGAAAGCTACCCCTACTTTGCCTGTGTAGGAGAGAGCGGCTACGTTCACTCCTTTGGGGTAGATTTTGCTGTAGCCGAATACTTGCCACTTGCCTTCAATGGTGTTATCGGCTGCGCTCCCTCCTACAATGGGGACGGCGGGATAAGCTTCGGCTATTGCTTCTATTACCCTTTCCTCAATGCCTGGGGAAGCGGTCATCAGGAAGGCTTTGGGGGAGGGGAGCTTGGCGGTGGCCTTTTTGAGGGCTTTGAGGGCATTCTTGCGAGGATTCCTACCTGCTGGGGTCCAACCAGCTCCGGCCTCAATCCCTGAGATGAGCATTACCCCCAGGGCCCCATTGGGGCTGGAGATGAAGCCGTCAGGGGTCAAAATGCCTGTAAACGAGGTTCCCCCCCACAGAGGAGTCCTCCCTATCCTCTTACGGGCGGATTTTATGACTTTAGCGGGGTCATAATCCACGGTTGAGAAGAGGATAGCGAGGGAGGGCTTCGTTGCCAGTTCGCCCAAGGCTTTATCAAAGGCCTGGGCTACAGCTTCCTCGGCGTTGGCCGCAGTGCTCCAAGCGACCACTGCCTTGGCCATCTCTGCCCTCCTTCCAAATTGGTTTGAGATAATTTTACTTCACCCTCGGATAAGCCGCAAATTCTTTGCTCGCTCAGGGGTTGACAACTTTTAAGGTTTTGTGGGGGACATCCCCATATCCCCGCCATGGGGCTTTGCTCCCCTGGGCCCCCCGTTTTCCCACCCTCGTAGGCTTAGGGTTCGCCGGCGTTTTGGGTCCCACTCGTGGCGGGGTTGTTAATGCGGGCTGCTCGCCCCTTCTATTGAATTTTTGGGGGGACACCCCCCACGACCCCCCGCCAGGGGGCGAAGCCCCCTGGACCCCCCATTGCCCACCCCCGTTGGCTAAGGGTTCGCCGGCGTTTTGGGTCCCACTCGTGGCGTGGTTGCTAATGTGGGCGACTCGTTCCCTCTTTTGGTTTTGTGGGGGGACACCCCCCACGCCCCCCGCCAGGGGGCGAAGCCCCCTGGACCCCCCGTTTTCCCACTCTCGTGGGCTTAGGGTTCGCCAGCGTTTTGGGGTTAACTTCCCCCTGGCCGAAGACCCCCGCCAAATTTTCCCCCTTCCCTCGCAGGGAAGGGGGGCAGGGGGTTAGGTCAGAAGGACACCCCCCACAACCCCCTGCCATGGGGGCTTCGCCCCCTCTGGACCCCCGTTAGCCCACCCTCGTGGGCTTAGGGTTTGCCAGGGTTTTGGGTCCCACTCGTGGCGGGGTTGACCTCTCCCCCAACCCCTCCCCGAAGCGGGGAAGGGAGAATCCCGCCCCGCCAAATTTTCCCCCTTCCCTCGCAGGGAAGGGGGTCAGGGGGTTAGGTCGGAAAGGCACACCCACAACCCCCTGCCATGGGGGCTTTGCCCCCCTGGACCCCCCGTTTTCCCACCCTCGTGGGCTTAGGGTTTGCCAGGGTTTTGGGTCCCACTCGTGGCGGGGTGGCTAATGTGGGCAACTCGCCCCTTCTTTTGAATTTTTGGGGGGACACCCCCAGACCCCCCGCCAGGGGGCTCCGCCCCCTGGACCCCCCATTTGCCCACCCTCGTAGGCTTAGGGTTCGCCGGCGTTTTGGGCCCCACTCATGGCCGGGTTGCTAATGTGGGCAACTCGCCCCTTCTTTTGAATTTTTGGGGGCACATCCCCCAAGCCCCCTGGGAGGGGGCTGCGCTCCCTCCACCCCTGCTTTAATCAAGGTCGGCGAAGGCCGACCTTTTTCAAAGAGGCTGACTTCAGTCGGCGTGAACGGAGCACATCCCCCACGGCCCCCCGCCAGGGGGTTTTGCGTAAGCTTTGAGTTCGCAGCGTTTTGGGGTTAACCTCTCGTGGCGGGGTTATAGGGGGTTGACAACTCGCCGATGGGCGAGGTTCCCTGGCCTTCGCTCACTGTTGGAGTTCCCACAGGCGCCGGTAGAGGCCGCCCCGGGCCAGCAGTTCCGCGTGCGTCCCCCGTTCCACGATGCGACCCCCGTCCAGCACCAGGATTTCGTCCATCCCCTCCATCCCCACCAGACGGTGGCTGATCCAGACCACCGTTCGCCCCTGGGCCAGGCGGAGCAGCGACGCCACGACCTCCCGCTCCGTCGCCGGGTCCAGGTGGGCAGTGGGTTCGTCCACTAACAGGATCGGGGCCTCCCGCAGGCGGAGGACGGCCTGGGCGATGGCGACCCGCTGCCGCTCGCCCGCCGAGAGTTGTCCGCCCCGCTCGCCCAGGTAGGTGTCGTATCCCTGGGGCAGTCGGGACACGACCTCCTCCAGCCCGGCCGCCTGGACCGCCTCCTCCAGTTCCTCCGGCGTTGCCTCCGGACGGGCCAGGAGCAAGTTCTCCCGCAGGGTGGCGCTGAAGACCTCCACCCGCTGGGGAACCACGACGAAGAAGGACCGGACAGCCTCCGACGGCAGGGCTTTCAGCGGCACCCCACCCAGGCGAATTTCCCCCCGTTCAGGGTCCCAGAACCGCAGCAGGAGATGGGCCAGCGTGCTCTTCCCCGCACCGCTGGGCCCGACGATGGCGACCTTCTTCCCCGCAGGCACCCGGAACGATACCCCATCCAGCGCCGGGCGCGTCGCCCCAGGGTACGTGAAGGTCAGCCCGTCCACTTCCAGGCTGGCTTCCTGGGGCAGAGGGGCCGGATGGGCAGGCTCGCGCACCGGGGGTGGGGAGTCCGCCAGTTCCAGGAGCCGGCCCGCTGCCGTGCGCACGCTCTCCCAGGTCTGCGCAGCCTGAGGGAGGGGGGTGGTGGCCTCAAAGGCCGCCAGGGTCAGCAACCCCAGCGCACCCAACATCACCCCCTCTATCCGGCCCGCTGCAACGGACGGGATGGCCAGGACCAGGAGTCCCCAGAGGGCCAGGTTCGTCAGCAGGGTCCCCAGGCCGGTGTGGAACGCGCTGAGGCGCGCCAGGTGCTGCTGGGCCCGGCCGTAGGCGGCATCGGCCTGAGCCAATCCTTCGGCGTGCGCGTCGGCGCGACCGTAGGCCAGAAGGTCCGCCAAGCCCAGGATGCCGTCCACCAGCAGGCCGCTCAGGTGGGCCCGTCGGGCAACCACCTCCCGCGCCGGTTCCCGGCCCAGGCGACGCATCCAGAGCGGCAGAAGTCCCCCGGCGGCCACGAAACATCCCAGAAAGACCGCAGCCAGTTCGGGGCCGTATCCCGCCAGGAAAAGCCCAACCCCCGCCGCCGTGACTCCCGCCACCAGCACCGGCGCCAGCAGCCGGACGTAGAAGTTCTCCAGCACCTCCACGTCCCCGACGATGCGGGCCAGCAGGTCGCCCGTGCGGTGGGTCGCCAAAATGGCGGGGAAGAGAGGCTCCAATTGCCGGTAGAGCCAGACCCGCAGCCGGGCCAGGACCCGAAAGGTCACGTTGTGGGAGACCAGCCGCTCGGCGTAGCGGAAGGCGGCCCGGGCAATGCCGAAGAAACGGACCCCAACGATGGCGACGTACAGGCTTCCCAACGGCGGCTGCAGGGCGGCGGCCGCAATCAGCCAGGCCGACGTCCCCAGCAGGGAGATGTTGGCCCCGATGGTCAGCGCGCCCAGGAGCACGGAGAGAGCGACCAGTGGCTCATACCCCCGCAGGAATCCCAACAGCGCCGTCCCCGCCGTAGCATAGGATTCATCCTGTGGAGAGCAGGATAAATCCTGCGCTACACCCGCCGTAGCATAGGATTCATCCTGTGGAGGGCAGGATAAATCCTGCGCTACGGGACGGGATAAATCCTGCGCTACCCCTGCCGTAGCATAGGATTCATCCTGTGGAGAGCAGGATAAATCCTGCGCTACGGTCGGCATATCCCTGATGAACGTCCGCGAGGCGGAGACCAGACGGGCATAGAGGCCCCCTCGGGCCAGCAACTCTTCGTGCGTCCCCACTTCCTCTACCCGGCCCTCGTTCAGCACCACGATGCGGTCGGCATTGCGGACGGTGTAGAGGCGGTGGGCGATGATGAGCGCTGTCCGCCCCTCCAGCAGGCGGCGTGTCCCCTCCTCCAGCAAGGCCTCCGTGTGCGGGTCCAGGTGAGAGGTGGGCTCGTCCAGGATGAGGAGGGGGGCATCCTTCAGGAAGGCGCGGGCCAGGGCCAGCCGCTGAGCCTCCCCGCCGCTCAGGCGGGCCGCCTCGGTCCCGACGAGAGTTTTCCACCCCTCCGGCAGGGAACGGACCACGTCGTCCAGGGCGGCCGCCCGGCAGGCCCGCTCCAGTTCCTCAGGGGTGGCCTCCGGACGGGCCAGGCGCAGGTTGGCCTCCAGCGTGTCGTGGAAAATGTACGGATGCTGGGAGACCCAGGCGACCTGCTCCAGCGGCGGGGGCCCGTCCACCACTGTGCCGTCCACGTATTCGGTCCGGATGCGCCCTTCCGTGGGGGTCAGGAAGCCCAGGATGAGCCCGACCAGCGTGCTCTTCCCCGCGCCGCTGGGGCCGACCAGGGCCACCCGTTCCCCACGCTCCAGGCGCAGGTTGACGTGTTGCAGCGCAGGGCGGGACCCGCCGGGGTAAGTGTAGGAGACGTCCTCCAGGACGATGGCCCGGATGGGGACATTTCGGGCCTCACGATGAACGGGTGCACAACGGGGCGCTTCGTCCAGGATGGCGAAAATCCGCTCCGCCGCGCTGACCCCCGACATCCCGGCGTGGAAGCGCAGGCCCAGCATCCGGAAAGGGATGTAGAATTCCGGCGCCAGAATCAGCACGAAGAAGGCCGCCGGGAAGGTCAGCCGTCCGTAGAGCAGTCGCAGGCCCACCTCTACGGCGATGATAGCCGTGCTGATGGTCGCCAGCAACTCCAGGGCGAAGGCCGAAAGGAACGTAAAGCGCAGCACGCTCAGGGTGGCCCGGCGGTACTGGTCGCTCACTCGGGCGACAGTCCGGGCGTGCTCTCGGGACTGGCCCAGCAACTTGAGCGTCGTCAGCCCGTAGAGGGTGTCCAGGAGTTGGGCCGAGAGTTGCCCCAGCATCCGGTACTGGCGGCGGGTAGCGACCTCCGCCCCCTTGCCGATGAGGACCATAAAGAGGGGAATCATCGGCACGGTCAGCAGCATCACCGCGCCCGAAGGCCAGTCCTGGGGGAAGACGAAGAGGAGGATGGTGAGGGGGACCAGGGCGGTGACGAGGACCTGGGGGAGGAACTGGGAGAAGTAGGGGTCCAGCGCCTCCACCCCTTCCACGGCGGCAGCCGTCAGTTCCCCGGCGCGCTGTCCCCGGACGTAGAGGGGACCCAGGGCCTGGATGTGGGCAAAGAGCCGACGGCGCAGGTCGCTCTTCACCCGGACGGCGATGGCCCGCGCGCCGATTTCGTGCAGGCCGCCGACCGCCGAACGGGCCAGGATGACCCCCAAAAGCAGCCAGAGACGGGGCCATTCCTGAGAGAGATTGTGTCCCCTCAGGAACGCCCCGTCCACCACCCGGCTGAGCAGCACTGCCTGGAGGATAGTCAACAGGGCGCTGGCCCACAGGGTGCCAACGGCGAAGAGGAAGAGCGGGCCGGTCCCGCGGGCCAGCGCGATCAGCCGTCGGTGCATCCGATCAGTATACCAGTTTCTTCCCCGTCACCCGATCGCTGAAGACCTTGTATGTCCAGGCCAGGTAGGCCAGGACGATGGGCACGAAGATGACCGCGATGATGGTCATCACTTTCAGGGTGTAGGGGGAAGAGGAGGCGTTATAGATGGTGAGGCTGTAGGCCGGGTCCAGCGTGGAGATGAGGATGCGCGGATAGAGGCCGGCGAAGACCATCACCGTGGCGAAGACCAGGGTGAGACTGCCCATCACGAAGGCCCAGCCGTGCCGCCCCTGCCGGACGAAGTACCCCACCACGAGGAGGGCAATGGCGGCCAGGATGGCGGGAATGAGGCCGTTGATGCCGGGCTTGGTGAGGATGTCGGTGGCGAAGAAGGCCCAGACGACGAAGATGACGGTCACGATGACGGCGGCGATCCAGGCCTTGAAGGCCACCGCTTTGGCTCGCTTCTCCACCTCCCCGGTCGTGCGCAGGGCCAGGAAGTTGGCCCCGTGCATCGTGAAGAGGGCCACGAAGGTGAGCCCTCCCCACAGCGCGAAGGGATTGAGCAGGGGAAGCAGGCCGCCCCAATAGGTCATCTTCGCGTCAATAGCCAGGCCACGCATCAGGTTGCCCACCACCGCACCCCAGAGGACCGCTGGGACCAGCGAGCCCACGAAGAGGAGCCAGTCCCAGGTGTTGCGCCATTTGGGGTCCGGCGATTTGCTGCGGAACTCAAACCCCACGCCCCGCAGGATCAGCCCCACCAGCATCAGGATCAAGGCCAGGTAGGCCCCGCTGAAGAGGGTCGCGTAGACTTGCGGGAAAGCGGCGAACATCGCGCCGCCCGCGGTAATCATCCAGACCTCGTTGCTGTCCCAGATGGGGCCGATGGTGTTGATGATCATCCGCCGTTCTTCGTCTTTCTTCCCCAGGAAGGGCAAGAGGATGCCCACGCCGTAGTCAAACCCCTCCAGGACGAAGAAGCCGATGAACAGAATTGCTATCAGGATGAACCAAACAGTATTCAGGTCCATGGCAGCCCTCCTTCAGCAAGCTTCAACCACTTGCTCGGCCGCTTTCTCTTGAGCTCCATATTTAATCGCCAGGCGGAAAGCCAGGATGCTCAGGACGGCATAGAGGACGGTCAGGGCGACCAGGGAAAAGACGATGTTGCCGGCGGAGACGTTGGGGGAGATGGCGTCCTCAATCCGGAGCAGCCCGTAGACGATCCATGGCCAGCGGCCGACCTCAGCCACAATCCAGCCGGATACACCTGCCAGATAGGGCAGTATAGGAGCCCAAACCATCACCTTGAGGAATCCAGGCTTAGCTTCCGGCTGCTTGTAAGCGACGGCCAGGATCGCCAGCAGGACCATCAGCAGGCCAGCCAGCACCATGATGCGGAACGCGTAGAAGTTGACGGCGACGGGCGGGATGTAATCGCCGGGCCCCCAGCGGGCGATGGCGGCCTTCTCCAGGTCATTGATACCCTCCACTTTGGCAGTGAAACTGTTATAAGTGAGGAAGGAAACCATGTAGGGGATGCGGATTGCCAGCAGGTTAGTCCTGGCTTGCTGGTTGGGGATGGCAAACACCACGAAACTTGCCGGCTGCTCCGTTTCCCAGAGGGCCTCGGCCGAAGCCATCTTCAAGGGCTGTGCCCGGAAAACAAACTGCCCTTGGAAGTGGCCGATGAGGCCAACCAGGATGGCGCCGATGAGTGCGTAGCGGGCAGCCCATCGGAAGTTGAGCCGGAAGAACTCCAAGTCCCGCTTCCGCAGTAGGTGCCAAGCGCTGAAGGCCATGACCACGAAGCCCGCCAGGGCGATACCGCCGGTCAGCACGTGGGTGAACTGATAGGGGATGTTGGGGTTGGTTATAAGGGCGAAGAAATCCGCCATCAGCGCCCGGCCGCCCTGGAGAGTGTAGCCGGTGGGGTGCTGCATAAAGGAGTTGGCGGTCAGAATCCAATAGGCAGAGATGTTGGAGCCCAGGGCCACCAGCCAGGCCGTCAGCAGATGGACCTTCTTGGAGAGCCGGTCCCAGCCGAAGAACCAGACGCCCAGGAAGGTGGACTCCAGGTAGAAGGCCAGGAGGGCCTCAATCGCCAGAGGGGCGCCGAAGATGTCGCCCATGAAGCGGCTGTATTCGGACCAGTTCAGGCCGAAGTGGAACTCCTGGACGATGCCGGTCACCACCCCCATGGCGAAGTTGAGGAGCAGGATGGGGCCCCAGAAGCGGGCCATGCGCTTGTACTTTTCGTCCCCCGTGCGCACATACTGGGTCTCTGCCAAAGCGATGAAAATTGAGAGGCCGAGGGTCAGGGGGACGAACAGCCAGTGGAATATTGCTGTGAGGGTAAACTGCCAGCGGGCTAAAAGGACTGGGTTCATATGTGCACCTCCTCCCGCAATATTTTACCCAATGGGTAATAGTTTACGCTGATATTATACCACCTTTACGGCCCGTTGTCAAAGTTGGCCATGGTGGTGAAGTGGGCGTCTTTTCTTGGCCCTTCCATGGCGGGGGCGTGGGGGACCCCATTCACGACGGCTAAAGTCAGCCTCTTTGATAGAGATCGGCCTACGCTGACTTTGATAGAAGCAGGGGAGGAAGGGACGCGAACCCCCTGATGGTGCGAAAAATTCGCCCCGGTGGGGTTACCACCGGGGCGAACTGGCTACTACTTGAGCTTCCAAACCGTCCAAACCTTGCCTACAAGGTCTGGGCCGGGCTTAAGTGTGGGCTCACCGGGCTGCCAACCACTGGGAGTGACCTCACCCGTGGCGCGAACATGCTGGAAAGCTTTGATTTGGCGGAGCAATTCCTGGGGGTTCCGCCCCACTTCGGGCGAGAGCACCTCCGCCGCTCGCACGATGAAATCCGGGTCAATGATAAAGCGCCCACGGATGTCTACCCCGGCGGCCTCATCGTATACGCCGTAAACCGAGCCAATTTTACCGGCTGGGTCCGAAAGCATCGGGAACGGTACACCCCCTGGTATCATCTTGGAAAGTTCCTCTTCTTGCCAGACCTTGTGGACAAAGCGGCTGTCGGTGCTTATTGCCAAGACCTCTACATTCAGAGCTTTGAGCTCATTGTAGATGGCGGCAACTGCCGCCAGCTCAGTGGGTCAAACGAACGTAAAGTCTCCTGGGTAGAAGCAGAGGACAATCCACTTACCTTTGTAGTCGGAGAGGCGGACAGGCTTAAAACCGACCCCTTCAATGTAAGCATTGGCCTCAAAGTCAATTGCTTCGCGCCCTACTCGTACCATCATGGCTACCTCCTTTTGTGGGATTTCCCCAGCTGTGCTGGGGGTTTCTGCCTGGGGCAAGATTGGCCCCTGAGCAGGTTTTACACATTCATCTTTAAGCTCAGGCATCTTTACCCTCCTTATGTTATGTTTTATGCCCCGGGATTGCCTCGGGGCTTATCCGCTTCCGGAACCGAGTTGCTTTCGGATTGGCACTGCGAACACAGGCCGTGGACTTCAACAAGGTAGTAGCGGGGATAGAAACCTGAGGATTCTATAATTTCCTTGGGGATGGGGGGAACTATTTCTTCTCCCCAGTCCATCACTTTGTGGCATCTTTCGCATATCAAGTGTACATGGGGCCGAAGATTGCTCTCGTAATGGACTTGGCCTTTTACCGGGATTTCCACGATTTCACCAAGGGTTTTCAGCATCTCCAGGGTTTTGTAGACGGTTGCGAGGCTGAGCATGGGGAAAGAATCTGAAACCTTCCGATAGACTTCTTCGGCAGTGGGGTGCTCAGAGCTTTCCAATACCGCTTGCACAATTGCCATGCGCTGAGGCGTAACCCGGTAACCTCGTTCCCGGAGTTGTTGGGCTATTTGGGCGATGCGCTCTTTCAAGAGAGATTCCTTGTTAATAATCATTTTCCACTCCTGGAAATATTATACCATAAAAACCGGTTTTGTCAAGCGCAATCGGGGATGGGATGTGCCCAAGTTTCTTTGGGGTCTTTCCCGCGTTTTTAGCTAAAAGTAGGTCTTAATTAGTGCCTTCCCTTAGCTTGGGGGATGTGTTCCCAAAAGTTAAGGATGGGATGAGCTTTCAACCTCTGCAAACTTGTTGCGAGTGTACCAGAAACTCTGGCAAACCCTCAGCCAGCGATGGTAGACAATCGGGGGGTCCAGGTGGGCGAAGCCCCCGTGGTAGGGGGCATGGGGGGTGTCCCCCCAGAACAAAATGAGGGAGCGAGTTTCCCACATTAGCAACCCCGCCACGAGTGGTACCCAGAACGCTGGCAAACCCAAAGCCTACGAGGGTGGTGAAAAAAGCCGGCTCCCTAAATCCCGCACCCATTCGGCCAGTTTTGCTATGATGGCGCAAAAGCGTTATTATATGCTCTGGAAAAAACACCATCGGAGGGAGGGATATGGATTTCTGGGAAACCATTGAGAGAAGACACAGCGTAAGGAGTTTCCTCCCTGAGGATGTGCCAGAAGAAGATGTGAGGAAAATCTTGATGGCAGCCATAAAAGCTCCTTCAGCCGGTAATAGGCAGCCTTGGCACTTTTACGTAGTGAGAAACCCACAGGTCAAAAGAAAGCTTGCCCAGGCTGCCCTAAACCAGGAATTTGTAGCCCAGGCCCCGGTTGTAATAGTGGTTTGCGCTGAACCCGCTCGCTCCGCCGCAAGGTACGGAAGTCGGGGCTCGGAGCTCTATTGCCTCCAAGATACGGCTGCTGCCACCGAGCACATCCTCTTAGCAGCTACTGCTTTGGGCTATGGGAGCTGCTGGGTAGGAGCTTTTGACGAAGCCGGGGTTGCTGCCGTCCTCAACCTGCCTTCAAACCTGCGCCCAGTAGCCATGGTGCCGATAGGTAAACCCGGCCGGGAAGCATCAGCACGCACTTCAAGACGCCCCTTGGAGGAGGTATGCACTTTCCTATGAAAATCCTTCCGGTGGGGAAATTGGACCCGGATTTGTTCCGCTACCTTTTGAACAAATACGCCTTCTCCGATGAGCGAGTAGTAGTAGGGGCCGAATTCGGGGAAGACGCTGCCGTCATTGATATGGGGGACCGCTACCTGGTGGCCAAAAGTGACCCCATAACTTTTGCCACGGACCTCATAGGATGGTATGCAGTGAACGTTAATGCTAACGATGTCGCTTCCATGGGGGCAAGGCCAAAATGGATGCTCTGCACTCTGCTCCTCCCGGAAGGAAAAACCACCCCTGAGCTGGCCGAAAGCCTCTTCGCCCAAATTGCCCAAGCCGCCAAAAGCCTCGGAATTTCCTTAATCGGAGGCCATACCGAGGTCACATACGGCCTTGATAGACCAATAGTGGCCGGCCACATGCTGGGAGAAGTAAGCAAAGAAAAACTCGTGACTTCTTCCGGTGCACGCCCCGGAGATGACATAATCTTGGTCAAAGGCATACCCATTGAAGGCACTTCAATAATAGCCAGGGAGAAGGGCGAGGAGCTTCGCCGGCGGGGATACGCTGAGGACTTCATTGAAAGGGCTAAAAGTTACCTCTTTAACCCTGGGATAAGCGTAGTAGAGGCCGCTTTGCTGGCAGTGGACACCGTGCCACTCCATTCAATGCATGACCCAACCGAGGGCGGGTTGGCCATGGGCCTTTACGAAGTAGCTGAAGCCTCAAAGGTAGGCTTCGTGATAGAAGAGGAAGCAATAGAAGTGCTACCTGAAGGGCAAATCCTATGCCGAGAGTTCGGGCTTGACCCCATGGGGACCATTGCCTCTGGGGCGCTCATCATCACCCTGGCCCCCGAAAATACCCAAGCCCTCTTGGAAGCTTTCCGCAAGCGAGGGATAAAAAGCTCGGTCATAGGCCGAGTTCTGCCCATTGAAGGTGGGCGCTGGATCCGCAAAGGCGGGGAATTGAAGCCTATGGCCATTTTCCCCCAGGATGAAATTACCAAAATCTTTTGAGAGGGAGAACATGGAGCGCGAGGAGCCGATAGTCTACAAGTATCTCAGAGCCAAGAAAAAATTCCCCAACATTTGGTGCGCCGGCTGCGGAATAGGCATAGTCATGGGAGCGCTAATAAGGGCCATTGACCGACTTGGCCTATCCAAAGACGAAGTGGTAGTGATATCCGGCATCGGATGCTCAGGCCGGATGTCCGTTTACCTTGATTTCAATACCCTGCATACTACCCACGGGAGGGCATTGACCTTCGCCACAGGCCTTAAGCTTGCCCGCCCCGACCTCAAAGTGATAGTAGTCATGGGTGATGGGGATGCCTTAGCCATAGGCGGGAACCACTTCATCCACAGTTGCCGCCGCAACATTGACCTTACGGCCATAATCATAAACAACAGCATCTATGGGATGACAGGAGGACAAGTCGGGCCCACGACACCTTTGGGGGCTTTCTCAGCTACTACTCCTTACGGCAACCTGGAGCCGCCCTTCAACATTCCGGAGTTAGCCATCGCTGCCGGAGCCAGCTTCGTAGCCCGAAGCACCGTCTACCACGCTATTGAGCTAAGCCGGTTCATTGAAAAGGCTATCCTCAAAAAAGGTTTCGCCGTAGTGGAAGCCGTAAGCTACTGCCACACCCACTTCGGCCGGATGAATAACCTACGCACTCCAGTGGAAATGATGAAGGCCCTCAAAGAAATGGCCATACCCCTTCAGGAATACGAGAAGCTCCCGCCAGAGGAGAAGCAAGGCAAGATTAGCCGGGGAATATTCCTGGACAAAGAAGCCCCGGAATTTGTGGAGGAATACGAAAAACTTATGGCCCGCTTTAGAGCCGAAGGAGGGGATGATGGAGCGGTTTGAGATAAAGCTTGCTGGCGAAGGAGGCCAAGGGCTTGTCCTGGCAGGTATAATCCTGGCCGAAGCGGCCGTAAGGGACCGTAAAAACGTAGCCCAGACCCAGTCCTATGGGCCTGAAGCCAGGGGAGGGGCCTCATCATCGGAAGTGGTGATTTCCGATGGAGAGATTGATTACCCGAAAGTCATCCAAGCCGACGTGCTTTTGGCCATGAGCCAGGAAGCATGCGATAAGTTCTACTACGAGGTCAAGAAAGACGGGCTCTTCATCGTTGACTCAGTACATGTCCGCCGAGTCCCTACCTCTGAAGCCATCCAAGTGCCCATAACTGCTTTGGCCGAGGAAGCGACCGGTAAGAGGGTGACGGCCAGCATCTTAGCCTTAGGCCTTATCGTCGGCCTTACGGGAATCGTATCCGAAGAAGCCATTAAAGAGGCAGTTAGAGCCAGGGTGCCCAGGGGCACAGAAGAGGTGAACATCAAGGCCCTGGAAGCAGGCTTGGCCAAAGGGAAGGAGTTAGCCTCGCTGAGGAAGAAAGGGCGTGAGAAATAGAGAACTTCTGGAGAGAATAATCGCCTTTATCGGCGAAAACCACCCTGAAGCTTACCTTGTGGGAGGATGCGTAAGGGACCGGCTGATGGGCAAAGAAAGCAGGGATTTTGACTTTGTGGTGCCCGAAGGCGCAATCTCCTTAGCCAAGGAAATAGCTGACCGCTTCAGGGGAGCTTTTGTCCTCTTAGATGAAAGGAGGGAATTTGCCCGTGTTGTCTTCCGGGATTTTTACATAGACTTAGCCCGACGGGTGGGGAAGGATACCTTGGAGGATTTGAGCCACAGGGATTTCACCATAAACGCTATGGCCGTCCCTCTGGAGGATTGGGGGAAAGAGCCCCTGCCCATAATTGACCCTCACGGTGGGAAACAGGACTTGGAGCTTGGCCTAATCCGGCGCCTTTCCCCTTCAACTTTCTTGGAGGACCCCTGCCGTATCCTCAGAGCTATCCGCTTCTCGGCCCAATTCCGATTCACAATAGAACCGGAAACCCTCAGAGAGATGGCCGAGCATGCCCATCGCCTCGTAATTGTTTCGCGAGAGAGGCTCCGTGACGAGATATCCCTGACTTTGGCCGAGCCCAATTCTCCCCGCTACGTAACCCTGATGGACGAACTCGGCATCCTAAAAGTGCTTTTCCCCGAGCTTGAAGCCCTGAAAGGCCTCCACCAAAGCCCTCCCCACCATCTGGACGCCTATCAGCACACCGTAAAGACACTTGCCCAATTGGAATGGCTGCTTGGTGAACTAAACGACCCTCAACCGGAAGGGCCTGGGCGAAAATTGGTGGCATACCTCGGGGAACTTAAGGAGAGCATCCAAAAGCATCTGGAGCGCCGTATCTCAGGCGAAAGGAAGGCCTTGGTAGCCCTGAAGCTGGCAGTCTTGTTCCACGACCTTGGCAAACCTTTCACGTTGACCGTTGATGACCGAGGGACCCACTTCTACGGACACGAGAGGGAGGGGGCTTTTATAGCCGAATCAATTATGGAGAGGTTCCATTTCTCCTCCCGCGAGGTAGAGGGCGTTTACAAAATTGTGGCCAACCACATGCGTCCGGCCCTCTTGGCTCAAGAGGGGCCTTTGACCAAGAAAGCCATCTATCGCTTCTGGAGAGACACAGGGGAGTGGGGAGTAGAAACCTGCCTCCTTTCCCTTGCTGACCACTTGGCTACTTGGATGGAGGATTTGATTCCGGAAAGGTGGGAAAGGCGGGTCTGGGTGGCGAGGGAACTCCTTACGGCTTATTTCAGGCACCGGGAAGAACTTTTTCCTACCCCTTTAGTGCGTGGCAACGAGCTCATAGAAACTTTGGGCCTTAAGCCTGGCCCTATCGTTGGCAAGCTCTTGAGGAAAATACAGGAAGCCCAAGTTGAAGGCGAAATAAGGAGCAGAGAAGAAGCCTTTGAACTGGCCAAGAGGGCCTTGGAATCGGGGGAGGTGTGAGCTTTGGGGGCTTTAGTCTTTGACCTGGAAACCATGCGTTCCATCCAAGAGGTAGGGGGTAGGCACAACCTCCACCGTCTGGGTCTCTCGGTGGCTGTCACTTACAGCGAAGACGAAAACCTCTACCGGTTTTACACCGAAAAGAACGTGAGCGAATTAGTGGAGGAGCTGAAGCGGGGGAACCCGGTAGTAGGCTTTAACCTTTACCGCTTTGACTACCAAGTCCTCCAACCCTATGCTACTTTCCCCTTGGAGACCCTGCCCACAGTGGACATTCTGGAAGAAGTCTACAGGAAGCTTGGCTTCAGGGTAAGCCTTGACGAACTGGCTTGGGCGACCCTTGGGGAAGCGAAGAGCGGTAATGGGATGATGGCCATCCGTCTTTGGCGACAGGGCCGGATAGAAGAGCTTTTAGAGTATTGTCGGAGGGATGTGGAAATAACGTGGCAACTCTACGATTTTGGCCGGCGCAACAAATACATCCTATATCTTGACCGAACCTGGCGCGAGCGCAAGATACCTGTAAACTGGTAAAGGCAAATCCAACCCTTGTGCCCCCTTGCGATGGTGGGAGATGGGGGCCGGGTGGTAATGGGAGTGGCCCCGAGAACCTTAAAGGGGGCGAATCGCCCCCATTAGCAACCCCGCTACGGGTGGGACCCAAAACGCTGGCAAACCCTAAGCCAACGGGGGTGGGCAAAGGGGGTGGAGGGGGCAGAGCCCCCTCCCGGGGGGCTGTGGGGGGTGTCCCCCCACGAAACCAAAAAAGGGGCGAACAGTCCACATTAGCAAACATGAGTGGGGCCCAAAACTCTGGCGAACCCTCAGCCAACGAGGGTGGGCAAACGGGGGTCCAGGGCGGAGCCCCCTGGCAGGGGGCCTGGGGGATGTGCCCCCACGAAACCTTAAA
>Ga0080004_1122871_pt1 | contig 22076 bp, 20 predicted proteins | sample WasSprMetagenome_FD_69207 | JGI IMG/M metagenome (GOLD analysis project Ga0080004, IMG submission 69207) | Sulfidic aquatic microbial communities from Washburn Spring, Yellowstone National Park, USA - WS (SPADES assembly) (version 2) | ecosystem: Environmental > Aquatic > Thermal springs > Hot...
TGCCTTAAAGAGAGGCATGGGATGGGGGAGATGTGAGCCCCCCGAACCAGCAGATGAGGAGATAGGCGCAAAGCCTACTCTAAACGCTGGAAGCTCCCGACTTTAGTCGTGAGTAGCTCACAGGGAAATAAAAAGGAGATACACAGAATGAGAGTAGCAAATATATGTTTAATAGTTATATTGATACTCAGTATCATTCCTATTGTTTCAGTTAAAGCTCAATTGACAGAGAATCTTCGTGTACACATAGACTTAGTTGAAACTTTTCCAAGCGGTAATTTAACATCTTCTCCTTTAGACGGTGTACAAGTGAAAGTTACGAGAGTTGAAACAGGTGAATCAAAAATAGCTTATACTTCTGATGGCGGTTGGGCTAGATTCTGGCTTAACTATACTGGACAATACAATTTAACTGCAATCTACAAAGATTATAAGCACATAACTAAAAAATTCTACATTGATGATATAAACAGAATAACATACATTTACGACAACATGTATAAACTTGCAGTATTCTTTGCTGGAGACCAACTAACAGTGTTTCACACAATAAAAGTAGAACTGCCTTCAGTTGTTGTCTTCAAAATACCTAAATATACAAACTTTACATCTCACATAGACGCTTACGGTGGATTGAGATTTGAACAGACTAAACTTGAAGACAGATACGTTTTCAAACCATTCGACATAACAGGTCCACGATATACCGAAAAAGGTGAAATCTTCTATCCAAACTATACAGTGTCATTATCGTTTAAGACATTAGAGATGGGAAACATCGCTTTAATGATAGGAAGTAATGCAACATATAGTTTAGTAGCTGACCCACTTTACACAGTTCCAGCAAATGTTTGGGTTAAAATAACATTTGTAGTTTTTTCATTCACTAGACCTGAAGTTCAACAGTTAAACAAGATTGAATCCATGCTCGAAACAATACTATCAATACTTCTGCAAATTAGAGATATGATTAACAAGACAGTTATACCGAAACTTTCAGCAATATATGACGGTTTACAAAGTCTAGCAAACAAGACAATATCTAACATACAAGAAAAACTCAGTTTAACATACGACTTGGTTAAACAGATAGATGTGAATGTTAGAATTGTTAGAGACACCTTAAACACGTTCACTATGGAGTTCAAAAACACTGTTAAAAGCATATTCGTTGAAGAAACCGGTGACATAAAGACTACAACATGGGTTTTCGGAGGATTAGCATTATTTATTGCAGTCTTAATAGGAGTCGGATACAGAAAAAGCAAAGGCAGCAGTAAAGAAGAATACAGGAGTGTGGTTGTTAAGTAATGGAAAGGGATGAAATAACAACACTTGCAATCTTTTGGTTCTTTGCTTCACTAATAGGATTCGGCATCACCGGAGCATTATGGGGTATAATTTTAGCATGTCTAATAACAACTTACCCAGCACTTTTCATAGTTAGATATTTCAAGTTCTCTAAAAAGTTCGGTGTTTACAAGCTTCCTCCATTTGCATGTGAAATATATGATGAAGCAGGAATGTTAGCTAGCTTCAAAGCTAAAGATTGGGTTTTAGACGAACTTCCTAAAGACATGGTTACTGAAAGAAGATTAAGAATAAAGAGATATAATATAGAGACAGGAGAGTTTGAACCGCACAACAATGAAATAACACTTGACTTTCTAGAAGAGTACTATAAACTTGTAGACGAATTCCTTAAACAGCTAATACCAAATCCAACATCGAACCCTGAAACATCACTTGACACATTAGTTAAAAAGACCGGCAATCTTAAACTCATAGAACAGTACAATAAACTTACAACAGAAGAAAAAATAAACGTTGCCGAACTAGCAAGACTACTATTAGCAATACACTTCGGACTAACACATCCTCCTAAAGTCTATCAAATAGCTTCACTAACACAAGGCGTTTACATTTACTGGTTTGCATTTGCTCCTCCTACAGAATATGCTACAAAAAGAACTAAAATGAGGTTCAAAGCTTGGAATGTTCTACCATGGGTTAGCGGTTTTCCAGTAGTTGAAATGTGGGGTAAAGAAGTAACTTATGGTGGAAAAACATTATATCAGTATATTGGGAAAAGAGAACTGAAAGTTTTAATGTGTATGCCTCTTCAGGATGAAAAGTATAGGCAAGAGAAATTCCTCAACATTAAGAAGTACAGTTTAATAGCTAGTGCTCTAGGTCTCTATACTGAAAAAGTTTTAGAAGCTTTACCTTCATTAGCTTATTTGCATGTTGTTCAAGCAGAAAGAGACAGATACAAAGAATTATCAGACATCTATAGACAAGGATTAGACCAAGCAACTGCAACTATTTCAAGTGTGAGTAGCGACATAATGACAGCTTATACACTAGTAGCTAGAGCCGCCGGTGTAATATCTAAAATGCCCGGTGCACCAGAATCATTAAAGAAAGAGCTTGAATCATTTTTGCCGGTTATAGAAGAAAAGAAGTCTAGAATTGAAAAAGCTAAAGAGTTTCTAACATCACTGATATATGGAGAGAAACCTAAACCTCCAACAACTGTTCCTCCAACTGAAGAAAAGAGAGAAGAAAAAGAGAAAGCTGAAAGTGAGTGACGATGCAAGAACAGTTAGACAAGCTGACATACATTATGGATGAACTGAAAACACAGAAAGCTGTTATTGAAAAGTACGCTTACAATCTCCGTGGAAGAATAGGTAGAAGATTAGCATATAAACTTTTATGTGATAAAGAAGGCTCTGAACTCTTAAAGGCTTTATGTTCTATGCAACAAGCACACGGTTTAATATTGAGCTTGCATCCGGAATCAGTTTATAGTGCAGAAATGAAAGTGAATCCTGAAACAATATACAATAAGATTATAGAGATAAGCTGGCAAAACAAACAGTTAATAGATGTTACACTAGACGTTTATCAAACGTTAAAAGCTGAAACGCCGAGGTTTTTAGCTAGTGAAGAATACTGTTACTTGAAAATATCTAGCCCAATTGAAGGTACACAGTGGAACCTTGAACTTTTACTCTTGAAAATAATAAGTAATGTAGAAGCGATTATAGCTTTCTTAGACACGTTCATTTCAGGAGCATCTGAACTCAAAAAAGGAGAACTTTCAAGACTGAGGGTACAAGGAATGGCACAAGCAGATTCTTCACTTAGACTGCCTAAACCTCCACCAAAAACAGAATAGTTGATAGAAATGAAATGGAGAGAAGTAAGTCAAGAAGAATATCAAAAATCTTTTCATGAACTTAGAAAAATTATAAATATGATTGAGCATGACCCTAGACTTAACTATAAAGGTTTCGAGCTTAAGCTGAAACTTCGTGAAATAGCTAGAACACTTGTTCAAATAGAAAAAGAACTTTATGGAGAAATATACGGTTTAAATGGAACAAAGTAGGTGGTTTGCATGTCTTTAGAAGTTCCGACATATCGTTTTAGAAGGTTTAAACTTTCATATCTAGCTTCACAGTTTGAACAAATACTCTTAATGCTAAGAAAAGGAGAACTGCCAATAGACAACGTAATTTATTTCGGTTTCTATGCTAAAAACTTCTTCAGACAAATAAAAATGGAGAATCCTAAACTTTTAAGCCTCATAGATGAATGGGAGTACTGGACAAATGTCAGAAAAAAGCTTTTAGAAACTCAAATGTTCCAATATGTAGATGCTTTAGTGTATGAAGCTAACAAGTACATAAACGATTGTTTTAAGTATGTGAGTTTTAACGAGCAAATAGACATTGAAATCGAACAGTTTTCTTATCTGAAACAGGAATACAGAGTTCAATACACTATTAACAAAATCAACATGAAACTAAGAGAACTGTTATACGACATTATAAGTGAAATCTGGATAAGCGTTTACGCTAACGACTTTATAGACATGTCAGAAGTCTACACTTTATTAGAAGCTTTATCAGCAGAAAAAGAATCATCTTTAATGCCTGTAGAATACGAGATAACAACTGAAATAAAGGCTCCGAAAACAACAAGGAAAATAGAACCTACAAACATATGTTTCAGAAGAGTGCTGAGAATTTGGAGTAGCGTTTTAGACGAGTTTGCACGAGGATTCTATACAGATTCAGATTTCGAGAAAAGGATAAACAACTGTGAAGCATACGTTTTTTCTTTACTGCAAACAGCTTCTAAAATACTTTTTAACCAGCAAGAGATAAAAGAACTTTTATCTTTAAACGCTAGATTGATTAAAAAGTTAGAGCAATACAAGTTCGTCAAATATCTTCTTAAAACAATAACTACATCACAGTTAAGAGAGCTTTATCTAACTTTAATGAATCAACTTGAAAGAATATCAGTTGAAGCTTATGATAAAACTAATGCTATAAGAGAAATGCTTGAAAAACGTAGAAAAGAATCTGAAGAAGGAGAAGAAGAGGAAGAACTGATAACGTATAGAATTTCTGGAGAACAAGAATTAACAGAATATGAAAGAAAGAATCTTATCGGTTTTGAGATAAACTATGACTTGTTAGTCGGTATATTAGAACAGATGAAGTTCGGAGAAAGACTCAGAGAATTAGAACTTGAAATATCGCCTTACACGTTAACACCTAAGAATTTAGAGAACACTGCTATACTTTTGGGAATTGGTAAAACCGGTTCAGGTAAAACAGTTATGGGTATCAACCTCATTAGAATGTTTGTGAACAATAACTATACAGTTGTAGATATAAGCTTAAACGTTAAAAGAGCACAAGAAATGATTTATGTCATAATGCCTATGAACGAGAAATACTACAAAAAAGAGTTTCATAAACTAACAAAAGTCCAAAAATGTGTTCCAGAAAAAATAAACTCTATCATACTAATACCATACATGAACAAGAACTTGCTTCCTAAACATTTACCAGCATGTGCTAGATTCTTCACTATACCGCTTAAATCATTAGCTGGAAAACCACATGCATACCCGTTGCTGTTCAATAAGCCTCCAGATAAAGACGTTGTTGAGTTCGTTGACTTGATTATTAAAAATGTTGCTACTGAAGATTGGGATTTAAACAATCTACGTTATTATCTTAAAAGGTTAATAGAGAAAAAACAAAACTATTTATGGATAAGAGAAAAAATAGGAGACATGGAGTTTGAAAGAAAATACGAGTTTGAATTATCACTTGTAAAGAAAACACTTTCGTCTCTATCTTTATCTTCAGAACTTATAAGTAGCAGTAAAGTAAGCACAGTAATAGACTTTGACGAATTAGCTGAACATCCTCTTTTTATACAAATGTATATGGGACATTTAGATGAATACACAGCTTATCTAATAAACAAATGGTGGATTTACAGTTGGATAGACTACAAATCTAAAAACCCGTCAACTAAGCTAGCATTCTTCTTAAATGAAGCACAAACAGTTGTACCTTCACAAACAATGGTTGGAGGATTATTCTCAGCAGAGAAATATGGTTCAGCAGTAGATGTTTCAGATTTAGTGTTACAATTCAGAGGATTAGGAATATACGTTATAGCATTAACACAGATGCCTGGACAACTGAAAACACAGTTTCCATCACAGCAAGGAGCATTAATGGTGTTTCATACAACAAATGACAAAGACATAGACTACGCTTTTAACGATATACCTAATGAAGAAATGCAAACAAACTTGAAAATGCTAGTTAAAAGCCGTTTCTTCCTAGAACAGCACATGGTTATAATGAAATATGGCCCAGAAGCTGACCAGATAAAAATACTGTTAAGTGCTTTGCCACCATGTGCTATTGAACGTCCTAATACTGATGTTTTCGATTTATATCATAAGTTGTATCCCCAAGAAACAGTTGAAACTAAAACACTAATAGATAAAATTGAAGAAGAACGCAAAAACTCATTGAAGAAAGCTTTAGAAATAGAGATTGGACAAGGACTAGTAAAAGTGTTAGAAGAAGGCAAAACATTAGTGCCTGTGTCGGATAACCAAGTAGTGTTAAACAAAGAAGAAATAGAGAAAATCTCTTCAGAAGCTATACCACCCGGTCATACTGTTGTCCCAAAAGAAATTGCGTCTGTAGCTCAATCTGTTATACGAGGTGATAAAGTTCTAATAGAAAAAGAAACTTTACAGAAGCTTGTTGAAGCGAAACCAGTAAGCGAAGACCAAATAGTGATACCGAGAAGCAAATATGAACAATTAATAGCTAACTATGGGTTACCATCAATAAACGAACTTGTTAAACCAGAAGAAAAAGTGAACGATTTAACAAAAATACTGAAAATGCTTTTAATAGCTCTCAAACCACCATTCGGATTTATTCATAACACTCCGAAAAGTAAAAAGAACCAAAAAGTTCACGAATACATAAAATCTGGAAAAATAGTTATTGTTTCAAAAGTAGCTTCAAAACTTTCTTTACCGAGTAAAAGTTTGAGTACACTTTTTTATAAAGTGCATTCAATATATTTGGATACCTACTTCAATAAAGCTTTTGCAATAGAAAGAACACATAAAACAATAATATTCTGGGTAGTAGATGTTGTAATTGAACAAATAAGAAAACAACTCGGAGAAGAATACTGCAACAACATTTACAAATATTGTGCAAACAACATTTATCCTTATCTGCCCGAACTTCCTTGGAGAGAAGAAGTTAAAAATCTTGCTCAACAACAGCAATAAGAAAAATTTCAATAAATTATTAATAATTATATGATGAGGAAACCCAAAAGGAGAAAATGAAAGTTTCGCACGCACGTGTGGGAGTTGAAAGTAAGAATAGCAGAACTTGAAAGAGAGATAAATAAAATAAAGTTATGGCTTCTATTATTTTTACAGTCAACTTTCGAATGGACTCTAATGGGAATGAGAAATGAGCGTTAAAGAGGAAGTTGAACGGGCTCAATACTGTTTAATGGTAATCAAAATCATTCCACAAAGACCAGAACATATAGCTTCAGCAATAAAAAGACATCCGCATATGTATCCTTACCGTTTTGTTTGCATTCATAAATTTGAAAAGATTCCTGACAATTTCTTTGAAGTATATCATGTAATGTTAAGAAAAGGGAAACAAATAGACGGAACACCTTACGGTCACTACTACTTGTCTCTTCATGGAAGAGGTAAACGTTTTGGAGTTTACAATCCTAAAGAAGTCAAATATAGAGCAGGATGCCATGTTAGATTTGACGCTATGGGAATAAAGTTTGAAGAAGTAAGATGTTCACACCCTGCTTTTATAAGACTTCTTAAATCTGCACTTCCGTTTATGAAGAGAGAAGTGAAAAAGTAAAATGAAAAAGAATAAACTATACTATACTAAAACGTTGCTGTATGCTTTGCTGGAAGATATGTGTAAGAAGACCGGTAAAGTTTCTAAAGATGATTTTATAGAAGAAGCTGTGGATGTTTTATCTGAAGAGTTCAGCAATAAATGTAGTGCTAGAACAGCAATATTGCAACATCATTTGAAACAGTTAGTAGAAAAAGGAGACATCAAAATAGAATACGAAAACGGAAAAGAAGTCATTCATTTGATAAAAAGACGTAACATTACATTAGCTAGAGTAGTCTCATTCAGAGACTTAATAGCATTATTCACACTACTATTTTCAACATTTGGTTTCAGCATCTTCTGGTTCATAATAACACAACAATACATACCACTAATCATAACAAGCATATGCATGTTCGCATCACTAATTGTAATAATAAGATATGAAAGAAAAATAGTGTTATCAACTACACACTAGACTTAGGCTTACGACCACGCTTTTCCAATAGTCTTCTAATAATGTCTGCATATGTTTCTCCTTTTCCACCTTCCTGTTTAAGCTTCTCAATTAAAGAAACAGGTAACCATATTGCACTAAAATCTTTTCTCGAAAATATTTTGACTATTATTCCTTTATCGTAAAGTTGATTGTTGAAATATACTTTTGTATTCACGCCCTCCACTAAGTCTTCATTCTTAATTATTAATGGTTCGTCATTTAAATCAGAGAAAATCAGAATATCAGCTTTAGTCTTTTTTACAATTTCAAACTGTTTATCAGTAAACCAGATTGTTTTTCCGTACAATTTTTTAACTTCAAAGCATTTACCGTCTTTGAGAATAAAGTCTGGAGTTTTATATGGCTGATATATGATGTCTTCAGGCTTATATCCCTGTTTTAGCAAGAAGTTGTAACCTTTTTCTTCACTTATGTTCATTTTCAAGAACCTCAATTAACTTATGTTAACATATAATAACAAGTCATATATAAGTTCTTCGATGAAACATATAGGTTCAGAAAAACAATATTCAAGCACAATTTATAAACAATGTTTCCATGAAAACTTTTGATTATAGAAAGAGTATAAAACAACTTCAAAAACAGAAAACTTAAAACAGTAAAATTCCGAGAAATTATTGTTAAAACTCATCTTAGACTGTTGAGAGATTAGGGCTTTATAAAGTTTTCTGTCACAAAATTTTTTGTGTTTCGTGAATCTTACTACAAAGAATTTTGTGGGAATGTATAAAATATTTTGTGATGATAAGTTTTATATATGTTTTGCTGTTTTCTATATCAATACGTTGAACAACTTTAGGAGGTATTGAGTATGGCTAGAAAAGATAAAACGGTTTTGTTAGGCGTAATTCTAATTGCTATTGCTCTAGTAGCTGTCTTTAGCATAGTATATTACATAACAACGCTTCCGAAACAGCAAATAATTCAATACCCACCACCACCGCCAACACCAACTCAATATAAATTAACACTGCCGACAGTTTTCACAGTTAATGACATCTGGAAAGGGCAGACAATGACTGGTGTATCTATTGAGATTTACAAATACGCTACTAAAGAACTGTTAGAGTCGGGAACAGTAACAAACACTTATACGACAACTAATCCGCTAACTTCAGGAGATAGATACTGGGTTAAGCTTTCCAAAGAAGGAGCATTCAAATTCTACGACATCACAATACCATATGAATCGAGTCCCTCGGCATCAAATCACTATATAACACTTGACTTCTACACTATAGGCTCTTACCCAATTAAACTGTTTGACCCTACTGGAAACTCTATCAGCGTTTCTGGTGGAAGCTACAATGTTACAGCACAGAACAACAAGTATCCGTCATTTACATTGATGATTGGACCGCCTGCTGATGATACAGGTGTAATGAACACTTATGACCCAATAAAAACGCTAGATAGACAAGTGCTATTCTTCATACATGTAAGCGGAACAAGTAGCAACTATCTAATAGTTAGCAATATACCAGTACTGTATTCAGCTTCATCAACAGATAGAAACTTCGGCTACACGTTGAACCCTGCTGAACTAGTTAGAGACAAAAAGCCTGACGGAACATATGCAAGTGAGGGAATCAAATCATTAACACTGACATTTGACGCAAGTGGTTTACCAAAAGGAACAAGCGTTCGCATAGATATTTACGTGTATGCGTTTACCAACGAAAACTACTTCAAGACTTACGGAACACATCCAACAGATTATATGCCAATAGCATCCACAGCTTACTTCAACATCTGTGCATAACCCGCCGCTAGGAGGACCAACGACGATGACAGCAAAGAGCTATCTGAAACTTTTAGTCATTACTATAGTTCTTTCAACAATTTTTTCAAGCATTTACTTTGTAAACAGAGCTTCAGCCGCTACAGTGTTCACATCTTACATAACATTCAACAACACTAAAGATGCAACTGGAAAAGTTTTAAGCAATCTCTCTTTCAAGTTAATAAATGTTACAGGGAACACAATTCAAGGTCCATTCACATGCAACAGTACAGGCGGCATACTTTTAGGCGGCATAGCAAACGGTACAGTATATCACATTGACTTCTATTGGATGGGATTTAAAGTTTATCAGACACCAGATTTTACAACATCCGCAACAGCAGGAGCAGAAAACACTGTCGGTCCTTACACATGTTCAAGACTCGCATCTAATGTTGATGGAAGCTCGGTTAGTGCTCTCATACAGAACGCTACAGGAGTTTCATTTGTAAACGTAACATTTTCAGATAAAACATTAAGAGCAACGCTTGAAGCAACAGGAGTCAGCATTTTAATAGTATCACACGGAACAGACTTGCTTCCTCCAGTGAAAGTATTCGTTGGTGGTCAAGACATAACAGCATATAAAAAGACAAGCATTGACCTGCTTGGAAACTATTCTAAAGCTTGGTACTATGACTCTGCAAACAGACTAGTCTACATTAAAGGAACACATTCAAGTCCATTAACTTATGAAGTTCAGTTCGAACCTTCAGGCTATATTCCGCCACAACAACCTTGGAGTTGGACAATAACAATATTTGACCAGAGAATACCAGTACTACTACTAGCCTGCGTAGCTATACTGTTAATAGCTCTAATCGGAGGAGCATACCTAATAATAGCGGGGCGCTCATAATGGAAAAGGCGAATATAAAAATAAATAAACTGTTTTTAAACCCTCTTTTCTCCCTTCCCTCCGATGAATGCACGCCTCCAAAATATGAGCGTCCCGGACAATTCAGTTCCCCCTTTTTTAGTCTGTTAAAAATGATGTATGGGGTGATTAAGCAAATATAAGTAAGATAGAAAGTAAGGTGTATGAAAATGGGCAAAAGAAAATTAGTTGTTCATAGGAAAGGGTTTTATGTAAGACCAACAACATATGAAAGAAAAGGAAAAATAATACACCGGAAAGGATACTATGTTCCTCCGACAACATATGAGATAGAAGACAGAGGCGCTCCTGGTAGAGGTGAAAAAGTCTTACCTGAACTTAGAAAAGGATTAATGACTAAAGAAGCGATAGCTATCGGTCTTCTTAAACCAGGAGAAAAAATAAGTGATTTGTCTAAACGTGAAATAGCAATACTAGCTGAACACTTAAGAAAAAAGTATGGACAACGCAGAGCAGTTGGAATGTTCCTTGCACAACTTGTTTTCCGTAAGAGAATGCGTGACGGTTTTAAGGAATTGATGGAGTATGGTGTGAAAGTTGCTAAAGGAGAACCAGGAGTGCTTGATTAAATGACAAAGAAAAGTAATGATTGGTTTAGAACCAAAGTGGATAATGTTTTCTGGATACTGGGACAAACTGGTGCACAATGCAGAAACTGTGGCAAAATGATTAGGAAAGGACAGTACTGTTACGCCAAGCCAGACGAAGCGGCTTACCTTAGAGGACCATATGCACCTTTATTTAGAATACTGTGTGTTAAATGTTATAATAAAATGAAAAAGTCAAAATAGGATAGAATAAAATTGGAGTTAATTCCAGAATTCGATGTAGAAGATTTCAAGGAAATAATAGATAACAGCCCGTTGCTTTACATTGTCATTTTAACTCTTTCTTTTGCAGTTGTAGGAATACTGTTACATTTAGCTATGTCTAACATTTTTGAAGTTATTGTGATATTCCTTTTCACTAGTATGACTTTAGGAAGCATAACGATTTTCGCTTTATCAGGCATAATCACCGACTGGAAAGAAAAGAAAGAAGCTTTAACATACATTTTATACACTCTAATAGGACTGTTCGCTCTTTTACTTACAGCTATACTTTTTCAGATAGTTTCAACTAAACAGTTTTCAATACTGCTTTGGAAACCATACACAACAGAATTCCCAACAGAACCTCAACTGTACACTCCTTTAGCACCAGTTTATATAAACTTCATGTCTTTTGCACAAACATTGAGAATAGACGCTAACTTGCTATATGACATTTTCAAATTAGGATTGCTTGTAGCTCCAGGAGAAGAATTAGTTTTTAGAGGAATAATACCTTACTTGTTAGCTAAACTAGTTAAAAGTCCTTGGACTGGAGGAATGATAAGTAACGCTTTGTGGGCTGGACTGCACACTATTATGAGTTATACTGGTCCAGAAATGATTATTTGGACTCTTACAGCTTATGTTGGAGGGTTTTGGCTTTTATATTTCATGGTTCAATGTAAAGACATCACTGTTCCAATAGCTATACATGCTCTATATGATATAGTTGCAAGAGTGATGGTGAAATGAATAAAAAGCTGTTCTTCATTATTCTATTAACAGTATTGCTTCAAGCCAGTTTAGTGTTGAACGTTAAAAGCATTCCAATGATTCCTGAAACATTTTACGGTAAAGTAACTATTAACGGTCAACTTGCTCCTGATGGTACAATAGTTAAAGCAGAAATTCCTGGAATCATCTCAACAAACACTACGACATCTAATGGAAACTACACTCTAATGGTTTTAGCAGACGACCCAGATACTTCGCAAATAGAAGGGGGAAGAACAGGAGACATTGTTTACTTCTATGTAAATGATAAATTAGTAGCGAAATATCCTTTTGAATCGGGTGGAGTTATTAACTTGAACTTGAAAGTAGGTGCTCAGATTGCAGTTAAAGTTGGAGACAGCATACAATACTCTGCAAACATTATACAGCATCCTGAACTGCAAGGTTTACAGACAGTTACTGTTTCAATAACAGATATTAGCGGTTCAGTCGTAACTGAACATATAACATATGCATTTAGCAATGGAACAACAAAAGATGAAACGAGAACAGTAGATGTAGCTTTTAATGCAGACTTCGTTACAGAAGCAAACATGGAGACTGGAGATTCTAAAACTTTACAACAGTTCAACGTAATATCAACAGTATCTCAAATACTCTCAAAAGAATACGGTGGACAAACTAAAGACGTTTGCTTATTCAACTACACAGACGAATATAGTGCAAAACAAATAACAGCATACTACGACAAAAACACAGGATTTCTATTAGAACTGCACGTAGCATACAACATATACTTCTACTCTCTAATAGTGAACTCTACAGTCCCACAACCATCACCTTCTCCTTCACCATCACCTGCTCCGTTACCTCAACCAGTTATAAGCATTATTGACACAATAAACGGAATATTGAGAACATTCACTCAGCCGGTAGGAGCATTACTCAACTCAATTATAGGACAAAACACTTTAGTAGATTACCTTTTCGTTCAGCAACCAATAGTTTTAGTGGCAATAATAATCATTGTTATCTTAGTTTTTATATGAGGTGGTCAAATGAGTAAGAAATATGTTATTGCACTAGCTTTAGTTGTTGGAATATTAATGGGACTAATAGTTGGAATATTCTTTAGACCGTTTGCCGGGTTAAACGTTTACGGTGTTTCACAAATAAATCTAATAAAGCAAGATGTTGGCGGAGGTAAATATGAATATATTTGGAGGGTTTTCGGTGACACATCATATATGAACATAAGTGCTGTAAGGTTCAATCAAACAATTGTTCAAGCTGTGAACCCATCGGCGCTTCCTAACGGAGTAAGCATTAGAGCAAACATAAAATTCAGAGTCTGGCAATCAAGCTATTATCCTCCATACTGGGAAGTGCCGTTCAAGAAGGTAAATACTAATCCAATACTTGTGTGTCCGGAAACCTACGGTACTGAAGCTTATTTTGACTCCTGGAAGACGTATGCTTACGGTTACAAAGCTATATTTGATAAGCATACGGAACCCCTGTATGTCGACGTTTACACTTTAGATTGGTCTAATGCGAGACTGCATATTCCTTTCTTCTTTCAAGCCGCTAAAGCTGGTGTTGGATTTTTAGTGCCAAACGAGTACACAGAACAGTTCGGATATAACTACTTGCTCGACATAACCCCTGAACAGTTAAGTTTTAACCAGAATGTTACTGCAGACATAATACTGACAAATCCAAACGACCCATCTGAATGGATGAAAATGCATATATGTTTTCCGATAACGAACCCAGAATATGTAAATATGCCATTTAAAGGTGAAGGTTTCTTAACAATCCAACCTCCAAACGGTGGAACCCCCGTAGACCCCTCAAACACGTTCGTAGGAAGCGAAACTGATGTAACAGGAGGACCATTGTTTTATATATTTAACGGTTGGCAGTCTGGCAACTATCATCCATGGGCATACTATTGGTACTGGTTTGGAGATTCATCTGGAAGAAGTGAATCTGTATTTAAAGGAAATGCAATAGTAAGTGTTGGGAATATACGCAGAATTTATTATGAAAACTTTGGACGCTGGGGAACAGACATGGGTAACGCAAACGGAACAACAGCGGCATGTGTTTTTGGACCCTATGGAAGTTGGTGGCTCCTCTCAGAAGGACAAATGATTGAGGGAGATGGTGCTTACGGTGCGGGACCTAAATCACAAGTTTTTGATTATCCAGGATGGTATCATAACTTCTCTGACCCAGATGGTTGGAGAAAGCTTTACCCGGTACAGCCTCAATTATACTATTCTTACCCAGAAGTGGATAACCCGCTTAAAGAACCGAAAAATGGAACGAAACCTGCAGGATTGAGCTTATGCGATTATATACGTGCTGGGCAAGTGCCAGTACCACAGCAAGCAACTTTATCTAATGGTAACTGCACAAGCTCATTCAGTTTGAGCAGTACCAAACCTTCTGTTAAATCAATTGGTTGTCTTAACCCATACAATCCCGGACTCTATGCTGGGGGCGTTCCTGGTGTCACTAATTTCGTTGCAAACTTACCTCTAGCAGGAGCTACATGGGTTGTTTATGTTGATATAAGCAGTGAGTTAGCAGACGCAATAGTTATCACAGAAAATTACTTGGATGTACGCATTCAGAACCTTAGAATTAGCTCTGATGAGATTCAGCCTGGAAGTTCCGTAACCCTTACGATGGATTTGGTTAATATGCTAAACATTTCAGGATTTATCAATCTGGAAATAATGTGTAAAGAGGACATTCAGTATCAGGTTTCAGGAACAGGACCAATAGAATTTAGTGCAAATGAAATTAAGAAAGATTATCGTGTATATATTTACAATACATTGTCGCAGACAATATCACAGAAAACTATAGCACATTTCACTTTGGCTGTTTGGAACGGTGAAAGATACACTTCTTCTGTAAATTTCACACTAACTTTCTACCCAGGAGCACAACTTCCTAACACCGGAATTAGTGTTAGATGTGTAAATAAAAACAATCCAAGTGAAGGAATAGAATCAATTTCTATAACTATATTCTGGGGAACTTCTAAGGAAAGAGCCGCAAGAGGAGTAACTACGAAGGGGGGTTATGCTCCTATAACATTAGAAGAACCGTTTGAGGGCAAAGTTGATATTTTTGCAACTGACAACTATTTAAGGTTCTATCAGGCAAACTTGACAGACCAATATGTTTCGCCTACAAAGAAAAATGAATTCACAATTGAGATGACTCCAATAGGGAAAGGAGGATTTGATTTGCTTGAGTGGTTGAAACAAAACATGCCATACATTGTTGGTGGAAGTATCGGTGCAATTGGTGTAGCTGTAGGAGTTTATGCTGTTAAAAGACGAAGAGAAGTGATATACTAATGTCAGTTAAAACTCTTACTATTGAGCATCCAATAAAAGTTAATGATAAACGAATTTATGGGAGAGTGAAAAGAATAATGACTGGAATATATAGAGTAGAGTTTTATTATGGAAAAGAAAAGTTAGCTGAAGGAACTGTTCACGCCTCATCCTTTAACGAACTCATAGGTACAGTTCGTACCGAATTGGAAAAATTCCTGAAAGAAATATTAAGGAGGTAGAGGAAAATGGAAAAAGAATATGTTGGATATGCATTGACAATAGCTGGAATAGCTTTAATAGTTGTAGGAGCATTGAACCTAGCTGGAGTTCTCAGTTTACAAATAACTGACACCGCTCCACCTGAAATCCTTTACATGTTTCCTAGAGACCAAATGAGTTATAGGCTTGAAGACGTAAATGAAATAATTGTCTATGCACGAGACAGTTCAGGAATATCGTCTGTAACCTACACTGACAAGTATGGAACAAAAACATTATCTGTAACTCCTTACACAAAACTTTTGCATCCTCTGATTATAGAAGGTAAAAAGTTTCCAGACGTTAACTTTGACGGGTATGTAAATAGTCTTGATGTTGACCTAGTTTCTTCACTTAACGGTGTAGATAAGGACGACCCCAGATATAATCCAGCATATGACATAAACTGTGATGGGAAAATTGATATTAAAGATGTGGGGATTGTAAGCAGATACTGCATTACAGGAACATTCTATGTTCCAATGTCTAGTCCACCGTATTCTAGAGAAGATAGTGTGCAGTTCACTATAATAGTTAAAGACTCTGTTGGAAACACTCAATCTTTCACTGGAACATTTAAAATTACAGACCTGTTTCAACCATTATCAGGAGTTTGGAAAGTCAACGGTAAGCAAGTGTCTGACAATATGCTTATAGAGTTCGAGGAAGAAACAAAACTAGCAACAGTATCATTCACATGCAACGATACTTCTGTTTTAGCACAAGACGTAACAGTAAAAGTTTACAATAGCGGAATATACTACTTAAAATATATGGGAAACAACACTTGGAGTACAACGATAAATCTTCCGGTTGGAAAAACATTGTTCACATTCGATGCATCCGCACAGGCTGTTGAATATCCAAAGGTTAATAAAATTGGTGTTATATTCAGCACTCCTGAAAAATCAATTTTCACTATGGGACATGCATTGATAGTCTCAGGAGTTATACTATGTATTGCAGGAGTTATAGTTTTAGTTAGAAAAGAGGAGGTTTGGTAGAAATGGAAAAGAAAGTAAAAATAGTTCTAGCAATTGCCATCTTAATAGCAGTGATAATAGCACTAATTTACACGGGATTGCTTCCATTCTTTGCGTTGATTAAACCAAGTGGAACAATAAAAGTGATAGACGATTCTGGAAATATTGTTCCAGGAGCTACTGTGCAAGCAGTGGCTACAACTGACACTTTCCATTGGCTTGGAGATGTTTGGGATGCAAAAACAAACGCCAAAGGACAAGATTATGTCATAAATGATTATGATGTTAACTACACATCTGGATATTTTGGAAAGACGGATGTTACATGGGCTGACATGAATAATGATTCTAAAGTCGACATCAGTGATATATCCTGGGTTATCAAACACCGTGGCTTGACTATTGATGGTACAAAATGTTCTAATGTAACTTTAAATGACGGGACGTGTACTTTACAATACTACTATCTAGCAAGACCTGATAAACCTGCTTACTATTCAGTTACTGTTAGCAAAACAGGATACCATACTAGAACTGTCATTGTAAATTTGGATTCAGGGGGAACAATAACTATTGAAAAGAACATGCCTCCAAAAGCATATATTGAATATTTTCCTACAGTTCCAACTGTTGGTAAAACAGTAACTTTTGATGGAAGTAAGTCATATGACATTGACGGAAAGGTTGTTTCATATTCTTGGACGCTAACTGATGGAAGCTCAACGAAAAATTTCACCGGTCCAACATTTACATATTCATATTCTAATTACGGTGATAGCGTTGTAACTCTAACAGTAACAGATGACTTAGGAGCTACCGGAAAAATGATAGTTACTGTGCATGTAAATGCAATAAATGTTATTGCAAAGATTAACGCAAACCCAACAAGTGGTTCTGTACCATTAAATGTTAATTTTGACGGAAGCGGAAGTTATGACCCAGACGGTGGAAGTATAGTTTCTTATCAATGGGATTTCGGTGACGGAAATACAGGAACTGGTCCTGTAGTTTATCATACATACTACAACGCCGGAACATACACTGCTACTTTAAATGTTACAGATGATGAGGGGACGACTGGTTCAACTAGCGTAACGATTACAGTATATAGTACTCCGGGATATGCTAGTTTCACGTATAACCCAACAACTCCATATGTTGGTGAGACAGTGACATTCGACGGTTCATCTTCAACTCCCAGCAGTGGAGCTATGATAACAGAATATCATTGGTTGATAAATAGTATACAGCAAGCAGTAACTTCTAGCCCGACCTGGACTTACAGTTTTTCAAGTGTTGGCTCATACAATGTTGGATTGTACATAGTGGACAGTTCAGGTTACACTTCTCCAACGACACCACCACAAACTGTAACCGTTGTAGAAAGACCGAAAGCTGATTTCACTGTTTCAGGAACATTTGAAGTTAACAGTTTATTGACGTTCACATTTACAGGAAAAGGCTCAATAACAAGCTACAGTTGGGACTTCGGCGATGGTTCAACATCCACGGAAGGACCAACTACAACACACTCTTATTCCAATTCTGGAACATACACTGTTAGGTTGACAGTAAGCGATAGAAGAACAAGCGATTCTATTTCAAAGACTGTTTCAATATCAATCGAAGTTCAAGTTGACTGTCTAACGCTTCTAGAATTCCCGCCTAGCACAAATGTTAAAGTAAAGCTTCTAGCGAAATCAGCTTCTACAGGTCAAGCTTTAAGCAATATTGGTTTGACAGTAATGATTGCGCCTAAGTCTGAAGCTAACTATGCTGGGTACACTAAATCAGGAGTGACTGGCACCGATGGAACAGTGGAGATTGAAATTCTCACACCGCCTTACTCTAAATACTCGCCATACAACATGACTGTTTCATATGAAAACAAAATTATAAAGCGTTTCGACTTGAAAGTGTTGCCGCAGTTAGCAGTGAAAGCTATAAGTTTCAACTATGAACAAGTTTACAAGCCTGGAACATACGACTTTTCATACACTGGCTCGATTGTTGATAAAGAGACAGAATCTCCAGTGTTAGATTTTTCAGCATATTCAATAAGCTTGAAAGATGAAAAAGGAACTCAGATACCAGTAGAATACACAGATTACAGTGTTGCCGGAAGCAGTTTCACTTTTAAAGCAAAACTTTACGATTATTACAAAAGCTATGCAGAACACACTGTAACATTAACTATAACTTTCAGAAAAACAGGCTACATTGATGGAACTTTAACTGCAACTGCTAAGATGACAGCTCCTACTGTTATGGCTGTTGTTGAATCTTCAAGTGTTACTGTAGGAAAGAACACGTTTACAATTGCTTTCAGAGACAAGTATGGACAACCTTATGCTGGTTTAACAGAGCAGAATATTGAGGTTATAATAACAGACCCGAATGGTGTTTCAATGAGCACTGCTAATGAGTTGAGAGACAAATACTACTTCAATGATGTTGATAAAGCGATAACAATAGTTTACACGTTTGACAAAGTTGGGACATACAAGATAGTTGTTAAATACTCTGGACTGCCATTCTATCAAGATCCATCAGCATTTACAGTTTCAGCTTCAGAAGCACCTTCACCTATACCGTCAATACTAACTAACCCGTTCGTGATAGGCTTTATAGCACTGATATTCTTAATACTGATATTCAGGAGGAGAAGGCATTGAAAATAAAAGTGCTACTGATTCTGCTGACAACACTACTGCTTATACTCTCCCCTTTTTCTATTCGTTTAGTTTACGCTTACGACTATTATATACAAGCAGACTTTGCAGACTACACTCCTATACCAGTTAACATTGAATCAACATTATCTGCAACAATAAAGAGAACAGATGGACAACCAGCTACTGGAACACAGTTTGCAGTAGAAATAACATTTCAGTGGGGAGGGAGACAAACTTTCTATTCTGACTCAAGCACTGGAAAAGTTTTGTTTAAGGTTAAACCGACATATTCAGGTGTGCAAACAATAACGTTTAAGAGCCCAGAAGGTGCTTTTGCAGATTTGACAGCATATGTTAAGTGTGTGCCGGGAATAATCGTTGAGATTTTAGAGCCTGATAAAAACAAAGTTCAATTTATAGACCCGTTAAGCGGAAAAGATATTTTATTACCTGTTAGAGCTAAAGAAACAGCCGCATGGTCCTATGTATCTGTTCCTTCAAGATGGGAAGTATCTGTAACAGTTCCTAGTGGTTCTCCTTCGGGAACTGCTGTAACTTGGACTGTTTCACCTACATCTACCACAGGCGTCTATGAAGTTTCATGCAATATAAACAATGATTATCTAGGAAGATATGCTTTAACAATAAAAGCTTATTATTCAGACTATTACACATTGCCCACCGACTTCACAGTAGATGTTCGTTCACCTGTTGTAGTTACAAAATACAGTTTTCAAACAGGCGAATCATTAACTATAATTCCGGGAGTGAACACTGGACAATCAGTTGATGTAAAGCCTGGTTGTGGATATTTCGATATTGAATTTACAGACGCTAGGGGCAATCCGATAAATGTTGCTGTTGCTTCAATAGATGTTGAGATAGAATCTCCTTCAGGAGTAAAGTTTTCAAGAACAAACGGCTACGTTAAAGTTGAACAGTTGACAGGTAATAAGATTAGAGCATATTTCACTCTTGTCGAATCATGGTACATTATTAGGCTTAAAAGTTTAGCTGGAGGAGTAGCTATAGGAACATATTTTGTACCGTTAGACCAAAACTACATTAAAGTGGCAACAGTAAGCAGAGGCTTTAACATTTGGGACTTCATAACTAACTAATCCTTGGGTTTTCATTCCGTTAGGCATAATAATATTCTTTCTTTTCATAAGGTTAATAAGTAGGAGAGAAAAGAAAATTGAAGAATAAAATAACTGCAATAGCAATTCTAGCACTACTGTTCTTAACTGTCTCTTTTTCCGCTAAAACGGAGAAAACCTATGGATGGGGTCCCTGCACTCACATCTATTTTACTGAAAGGGCTTTGAAGATTGCAGGAAACACTACTTTGACGAATATTATTTACAAGAATAAGGATTGGTTCTTATGTGGACTTATGTATCCTGATGTTACTGTAATTTACTATTACACTGAATGGAAGTCTTATAGAGCTACTCATGCCTGGACTTTTCAGGATGAACTTTGGCGTCAAGCACAAGAATCTGGTGATGATAGAGCTAAAGCTTTCGCTCTCGGAGTAGCTGTACATCTTCTTCAAGACAGCATTACACATAATTTCTGGATTCCTGAGAAGATTAGAGGAACATTTGTGCAAAATAATATTATCCATCCGTTAAGCGAAGGTTTGTTAGAGACACGTCTTATAAGTAGTGACCCATTAACGCAAGCCATGTCTGCTCGTTCTTTTAAACCTTGGAACACACCTTTTGGGGAAAATCAGTACTTCTATAGGGATTGGAAAGGTGGATATTTGAGTCCTGCAGAGTGGTGTGATGAAGTTTTAGGTAGAACTGCACAGGACAGTTTCACAGATGAGGCAGCAACTTTTAACACTATTCTTTCAGGAGGAGCTTTTTACACTAAAGGTTATGTGATTCCACAAGCTGGAGGATGGTGGAGCATTTATAGAGGATTTTCAGATTTTATTCGACCACTTGTTTCAACTAAAGATGCTGACAAATATATCAATCAAACAATATCTGCTACTGTTGACTTCTTCAGGAATGGTAAAGGTGATGACCCTGAAGCTTTTGTCGGACAGTATGACCCCACAGGCTATGATGCTTTAAAGGCTGCTGATAGTTATGTAGTAAGTTGGACAATTGCAATTGTGATTATTGTAATAGCTATACTCACGGTATGGTATAGGAGGAAAGTGAGTAAAGAATGATGCGTGAACTGCTAATATTCCTGTTAGGAGTAATGTTAGGGATTGGAATAGGCTATTTCGGAGAAAGTCTCGTTAGACCATACGTCTCTTCATACAGTTTCCCATCTACACTAACACTAACTGCAAATACTAATTCTACAACATTAACTGTTGGTGAAAGCGTAACTATGAAAGCTACACTTACAACTACTATTCCAAGTGAGCTTTCCTCTCTTAAAAGTCAGTTAGAACAAATAGCTTTAAACAATAAACCTATAATGCTTGAAATGAAATATGGGAACAGCACTTACTGGCAGATAGTTGACACTAAATATACTGTCTTCGGTGTAGAAGAAGGTTCATGTACTTTCATGTTTACATTTCAGAGTTCAGGAACATACGTTTTCAAAGCTGTTTTTCAAGGAGATAACCTTTTACAGCCTAGTGAAAGTCAACAGTTAACGTTTACAGTGTCATAAATAACCTTTAAATAATATTTGAAGTTAATTAAAAATAAATTAGGGAGAAAAGTGGAGGTGATAGAATGAAAGTTAAACTGTTTGCCATATCCTGTCTATTGGTGATATTAGTTACATCACTGCACCTAAATATTTCTACAACTGCACAAACATATCAAATGCC
>Ga0080004_1209695_pt1 | contig 22056 bp, 25 predicted proteins | sample WasSprMetagenome_FD_69207 | JGI IMG/M metagenome (GOLD analysis project Ga0080004, IMG submission 69207) | Sulfidic aquatic microbial communities from Washburn Spring, Yellowstone National Park, USA - WS (SPADES assembly) (version 2) | ecosystem: Environmental > Aquatic > Thermal springs > Hot...
AAATTTCTCTTAGCGATGAAGCTGAAATTGTTGTTTCTAAAACAGCAGTAGCTGGAGCTGTAACTGGAGTTCCAACTGGATTAACAAACAACCTTCTTTTTGATTCCTTTATTTTGCCTTTGATTTTAGCTTTAACTTTAGTTTGGCTTTTTAAATCCAAAATTATTAACTTTGAAGCCTGGTTAGATGAGAAAAAAAGAAATTACCAAGAATTTAAAGCTAAAAAGCTTCTTCAATTAAAAGTGGCTCTCTTAAAAAATAAAAAATAACTTACTTTTTTAAGCTTTCAATTATTTCTTTTGCTCCCTCAATGCTATTTTTTAAGGATTTTTCTACTGCCTCGAGAGTTTCCTCTCCAATTTCTTTTGCAGTTTCTACTGCTGTTTTTACTGCTTCTTTAGTAGCTTCTACTGTATCTCCACCTACAGATTTTACTGCTTCTACAGCTCCTTTTACTGCTTCTACAGCTGCTTCACCAATGTTTAATCCTAAATTTTTTGCACTATGTATTGCTCCACTTACTGTTCCCTGGATTGCTACTTTTTGATCTTGACCTCTTTCACTTGCTCCTTTAATCGTTCCAACAACTATTCCTTTTATAGCACTAATTACTGAAGCACCCACTTCAGCTACTCCAGAAATTGCTCCATTCACAATAGAAGCAATGCCCTCTATTGTCTTTGTTAATATTTCTCCTCCTTCTTTAAATGTGGTCACTGTAAGATTTTGGACCAAATCAACAACAGCCTCGGCAACATTTTCAACTCCTTTTAATCCATTCTTTACACCTTCTTTTACACCATTAACTACTCTATTTAGCAAAGAAAATACCATTTTGAAAATGGAAAAAATTTAAAAAGACCTTTGAGAAATTATTATTAAATTTTAGCAAAATTTTATCTTTCGTCAAAAATAAGTTTTCCACATTTTAAATTTTTGATAAGATAAACTCATGATCGAGTTTAAAATCTTAAAAAAATCAAAAAAAACTTTAGCCCGTGTTGGAATTTTAAAAACCCCACATGGAGAAATTGAGACTCCTTCTTTGGTACCGGTAGCAACTCAGGCTACTGTTAAAATGCTAAATACAAAAGAAGTAATGGAAACTAAAACTCAGATTTTAATTTGTAACACTTTTCATTTGCATTTGAAAGGAATGGAAAAAATCGTTGAGGAAGCTGGAGGACTTCACAAATTTATGTCTTGGGAAAAACCATTAATGACTGATTCTGGAGGATTTCAGGTTTTTTCTTTGGGTTTTGGTTTTGATTTAAAAATTGGAAAGGTTTTGAAATATTTTCCTCAAGTAGAAGAAATTAATATTAAAAATGGTGCCCAACCAAAATATTTAAAAATTAAAAAAGAAGGTGTTTATTTTACATCTCCCTATGATGGGAAAAAATTATTTTTAGGTCCTAAAGAATCAATAAAAATTCAAGAAAAATTGGGTGCAGACATTATTTTTGCTTTTGATGAATGTACTCCTCCTGTTTGTTCTTTAAAATATGCCAAAGAAGCTTTGGAAAGAACCCACTATTGGGCAAAAATCTGCTTGAAAGAGAAAACTACAGATCAAGCACTTTTTGGAATTGTTCAGGGTTCTCATTTTAAAGCTTTAAGAAAAAAAAGTGCAAAGTTTATTAATTCTTTAGATTTTGATGGTTTTGGAATTGGTGGAGATTTAGGAAAAAGTAAAAAACAGATGTTTGAAATTTTAAAATGGACCATTCCTCATTTACAAGAAAAAAAGCCAAGGCATTTGTTAGGAATTGGATATTTAGAAGATATTGAAGAAATTATAAAATTTGGAATTGATCTTTTTGACTGCACCGTCCCCACCCATTATGGAAGGCATGGAATAGCTTTTACTAGCGAAGGTAAAATAAATTTAAGAAAAAGTATTTTTCTAAAAGATCAAAAACCATTAGATCCAAAATGCGAATGTAAGATTTGCCGAAATTTTAAAAGAAGTTATATTTCTCATTTATTTAGAGCTCAAGAAGGAGTTGCTCAAAATGTTTTAACTTTTCACAATTTATTTTACTTTAATAAGTTTGTTGAAAAAATAAGAGAAAAAATCAAAAAAGGTCAAATTTAAAAAATTTAAAAAAATTTTGGAACTAGTACAAAAAATTAAAAGTTTAATAAAAGATCCGATAGAAAAGATGGGATATACATTAGTCGATTTAAAATTGGTAAAGAAAAAGTCTGGATTATTTTTAACTGTCGTAATCAATAAAGAGGGGGGAGTGGGAATTAAAGATTGCGTGAGGGTTTCTAGAAAAATAGAACCTATTTTAGATAAAGAAGATCTTATTCAGGAAAGATATTTTCTAATTGTTTCTTCTCCAGGCGTTAATGAATAAAGAACCTTTAGCTTATCGCAAAGGAAAAATTAAATTTTTAAACTGCATTATTGATGTTCAAAAAAAAGTTTTTATTCCTCGCAAAGAGACTGAATTTTGGGTAAAAAAGATAATAGCGAAAATAAAAAAACAAAAAATTAAAAAGCCACTTAAAATTTTAGACATTTTTGCTGGTTCAGGTTGCATTGGAATTGCAATTTTAAAAAACATCAAAAATTCTAAAGTAGACTTTGTTGATATAGACAAAAAATGCATAGAACAAATTAAAATTAATTTGAAATTAAACAAAATTGACCAAAAAAGAACAAAACTCTATTGCTCAAATGTCTTTGAAAAATTGGATGGAAAATTTTATGATTTTATCTTTGCTAACCCTCCATATGTAGCCAAAGAAAGAATTCATGAAGTCCAAGAGTCGGTATTAAAATTTGAACCAAAAAGAGCAATTTTGGGTGGAGAAAAGGGATTATTTTACATTAAAAAGTTACTCAAAAAAGTGAAAAACCATTTAAAAGATGGGGGAGAACTTTTTATGGAATGTGATCCTTATCAAAAGAATGAAATTAAAAGTTTACTTTTTAAATTAGGACTTAAGAATTTTTCTTTCATGAAAGACCAATTTGGAAAAATAAGACTTTTGAGAGTTAAAAAATGATGCTATAATGAAAAAAATGGAGTTTTTAGAAAAAATTGCTCGCAAACTTTTATTTCCTATTTTTTTACATTGGTATCTTTTTGAGGAACCAAAAAAAATAATTAAAATCTGGACAAATTTTTTGAGATTTGGAATGGAATTTTTTTCAATCCCCCTACTTTTGAAAACTCTTTTTTCCTATTGGAGAGGTTATCAATGGAAATATACAGGACGTGGACTAGACATTCCAAAGATGTTAGAAATTAAATTTTCAAATTTCATTTCAAGAATTTTAGGAGCAATAATTCGTTTGGTAATAATTCTATTTGGTTTCTTTTTTGAGGGTCTAGTCTTTATATTAGGCCCTATCATTTTAACTTTTTGGTTTGCCTTTCCAATAATTTCTTTAATAATTCTAATTTATGCCTTCAAATTTATTATTTGATCTAAAAAAATCAACTATTTATGATGCTTTGGCAGCAGAGAAGTTTTTTGTTTTCAAATATTCTTCATTGTATAAAAAAATTCTCTCTATTTTTTTATTTTTAACATTTTTCTCTAGTCTTTGGTTTTATACTTTAGGAAAATACACTCCAATTCCAGCTTCAGAAAAAATAAGCTCCAAGCTTTTTGGAGTTTTTCTTTTTTGTTTACCACTTTATTTTCTTTTTTGGATTTTAGAAGAATTTGTAAATTATCTTAAAAATCCAACTCCAAAAATAAAAATCGAGGAGGCTCTAGCTTTCCCAGAAAAATATAATCTTGCAGAATTTTTAGATTTTGAATCTTTTAAAATCATCAACTTAGCCTCTCAACTGGCTCAAAGAGCTAAAAGGAATTTAAATTCCTCAATTTTACTTTATTGCTTTTTAAAGATTAACAAAAGTTTAGATTCTGTCTTTCAAAGGGCGCTTTTAAATAAAGAAGCGATGTTAAAAATATTAGATGCATATTTGAAAACTTTTAAAGAGGAGGGGGCTGGTTTTTCTTTAGATTTTCAGAATACAATTTTAGATGCTTTAAAATTAGCAAAAGAAAGAGGAAAAAATAAAATTACTCCAAAAGAATTACTTTTAGCTTTAGCTAAAAATAATGAACTTTTTAAAAGAATATTAATAGACGCTCAATTGAAAATTGAAGATTTGGAGATTTTAATCTGGTGGCTAGAAGAATTGGAGAAAGAATGGCAAGAAAAAAAAGAATGGTGGAATTTAAAAAACTTGAGAAAAATGGGATCTATTGGGAAGGAATTCGCTGCAGGTTACACAATTACCCTCGATAAATTTTCTATAGATTTAACGAGAGAAATTCAAAAAATGGGATTACTAGAAATTATCGGTCATAAAGAAGAAATTCAACAAGTTGAAAGAATTTTAGCTCGAAGAGAGGCTTGTAATGATCCCTTAATTGTAGGAGAAGCAGGAAGTGGAAGGAGAAGTATTGTTTTAGCTATAGCTAGAAAAAGTGTTTTGGGTGAAAGTTTACCAGAAATAAATTTCAAAAGAATTGTCCAATTGAATTTACCTTCTTTATTATCTCAAATTGAAAACATAGAAGAGGTTGAGGCTACATTAGAAACTATTTTTAAAGAAGTAATCAGTGCCAAAAATGTAATTTTAGTAATTGACGAATTTCACAACTATGTGGGAGGAGGGATGAGACCAGGTACAATTGATATCTCTGGAATCTTAACTCCTTTTATTACCTCTCCTTCTTTTCAATTAATAGCAATTACTACATATGAAGGCCTCCACAGAAATATTGAAATGCATCCTTCTTTGCTCAATTTTTTTGAAAAAGTTGAGGTCTCAGAAGTTACCCCTCAAGAAACATTAAAACTTTTACAAAGACTCACATTAAAATTGGAAAGCACTTATAAACTTTTAATTTCTTATCAGGCGATCAAGGATATAATAAAATACTGTGAAAAATATTTAGCCACTACTCCTTTTCCAGAAAAAGCCTTAGATTTGTTAGAAGAGGTTGTTGTCCATTTAGCTCAAAGAAAAGAAAAAATTGTTTTACCAAAACACGTTGCAGAAGTAGTGAAACAAAAAACCCAAATTCCAGTTGGAGAAGTGGAAACTAAAGAAAGGGAGATATTACTCAATTTAGAAAAATTATTCCATGAAAGAGTTATTGATCAAGAAGAAGCTATAATAGAAATTTCTGCTGCCTTAAGAAGAGCGAGGGCTGAGGTTACAGTGAGAAAAGGACCAATAGGTACTTTCTTGTTTTTAGGACCTACTGGAGTAGGGAAAACAGAAACAGCAAAAGCTTTAGCTGAAATTTATTTTGGTTCAGAAAAAAGGATGATCAGATTGGATATGTCTGAATTTCAAAATGTCACAGATATTAAAAGACTTTTGGGCTCAAGAGAAGAAGAGGGACTTTTAACTACTCCAGTAAGAGAGAATCCATTTTCTTTAGTACTTTTGGATGAGTTTGAAAAGGCTCACCCACAAATTTTAAATTTATTCTTACAAGTCTTTGATGAGGGACATTTAACTGATGGTTTGGGTAGAAAAGTAGATTTTAAAAACACAATAATTATTTGTACTTCTAATGCGGGCTATCAGTTGATTTTTAAAGCTGCTAGAGAAAACAGAGAATGGACGCAAGTAAAAAAAGAGGTAATTGATTATTTAATTGAAAATGCAATGTTTAGACCTGAACTACTCAATCGTTTTGATGCTATTGTTTTGTACAAACCCTTAACTCAAGAAAATCTTTTAGCAATCTCTGAATTATTATTAAAAAGAATCCAAAAACAATTAAAAGAGAGGGAAATTGATTTTGTTATAACCGAAGAACTAAAAAGTAAAATCGTTGCTTTATCTTATACTCCTGAATTTGGTGCTCGTCAAATGCAAAGAGTAATTCAAGATAAAGTTGCCAATGTTTTAGCAGAGGCAATTTTAAGAGGCGAATTAAAGCGTGGTATAAAAATTTCTATTGATCCTAATACTTTCCAGATAATAAAAATTTAAATTGCTCTTTTTTTAACCTCAGCTGTGAATTTCTTGTGGAAAGATTAAGAAAATAAACTTAATTTTTTATTTTGCTCTTGCTTGACAGAGGGAATAGGTATGATACGATTTAAGTGGAAAATTGTGGATAACTTTGGGATAAATGGGAAAAATTGTGGATAACTATGTTTATAGGTGAATATATATATTCATTAGATGAAAAAAAGAGGCTATCAATTCCTGCAAAATTCAGGAAAGAACTGGGTAAAAAAGCAATATTGACTAGGGGATTAGATAATTGTTTGGTTTTATATCCTTTGCAAGAATGGCAAAAATTGACAAAAAAATTGGAATCTTTACCTCTGTCACGGTATGAGGCTAGGGGTTTTTTAAGAATGATGCTTTCTGGAGCAGTGGATGTAAGTTTTGACAAATTGGGAAGAATTTTAATTCCAGAATATTTAAAAGAATACGCAGGTTTAGAAAAAAATGTGGCAATTATTGGACTTTCAAATAGAATCGAAATTTGGGATGAACAAAAATGGAGAGAATACAAAGGAAAAATAGAAAAGGAAGCAGGTGATATTGCAGATAGGTTAAGAGAATTGGGAATTTAAATGCATATTCCAGTTTTAAAAAAAGAGGTAATTAGATCTTTAAATCCAAAGCCAAATGAAAATTTTGTTGATTGCACTTTTGGAGAGGGGGGTCATGCAATTGAAATTTTAAAGAGAACTTCACCTCATGGAAAATTGTTAGCAATTGAAATAGATCCTGAACTTTACAAAAAAGGAGAAAAATTAAAAGAGAGATTTGGAGAAAGATTGATCTTAGTAAATGACTCTTTTGAAAATTTGGAAAAAATAGTAAAAGAAAGGGGGTTCAAAGATATCCATGGGATTTTACTGGATCTCGGAATGTCAAGTTGGCATTTAGAAGAGTCAAAAAGAGGATTTTCGTTTCAAAGAGACGAACCATTAATTATGAGATATGATTGGCAAAAAGATAAAAATTCAATTTTGACAGCAAAAGAAATATTAAACAAATGGCCAGGGAAGGATATTGAAAAAATTTTAAAAGAATGTGGAGAAGAAAGGTTTGCAAAAAAAATTGTAAAAGAAATTTTGGAAACTAGAAGAAAAAAAGAAATCGCAACTACAAAAGATTTGGTTGAAATTATAAAGAAAGCAACTCCCAAATGGTATCAAAGAAGAAAAATTCATTTTGCTACTAAGACATTTTTAGCCTTAAGAGTTTTTATAAACCAAGAATTAGAAAGATTGAAAAAAGTATTGCCTCAAACAATTGAAGTATTGAAAAAAGGAGGAAGGGTAGCAATAATTTCTTTTCATTCTTTAGAAGACAAAATTGTAAAAAGTTTTTTAAAAGAAATGGAAGAAAAAAAATTAGCAAAGATCATTACAAAAAAAGCCATTAAACCTTCTTTAGAGGAAATAAAACAAAATCCAAGGTCTCGTTCGGCAAAATTAAGGGTAGCTGAAAAAACATGAAAACTCTCTCAATACCTTTTACAAAATCATTTTCTCTAACTTTTCCAAAACCAAAAGGAATTTTTAAATATTTGATTATAATTAATTTTAGTATAAATTGCCTTCTCTTTTTCCTAATAATTTCCAATTTTATTTATTTCAATAAACTTTTAAATTTGAGACAAAACCTCCAAAAAGATGTTGTTCAACTTTCAAAGAATATAGATAATTTGGTCCAACAAATAAAAGATGTTGAAAGTGAAAGTAAAATTCAAGAGTTTGTAACAAATCAAAATTTAATCAAAGTTACCCCTTCGCAGATTAAATATCTTAAAATTTCGCCCGAAAGTTTAGTACAAAACCAATGAATTCTCGTTTAATTTTTTTAGTAATTGTAATGTTTTCAATTTTTTCAATTGTGTTTTTGAGAATTTATAGTCTTCAAATTAACAAAGGGGAGCTATACAAAGTTTTAGCTGAGGGAGCCAATTTAAATTTTCAATTTCAAAATGAAAGGGGCAAAATTTTATTTAGAAACGGAGAAAAATTAGCTACAAATATTAGCGTACCTTGTTTGATTGTAGAAAGCAAAAAACTAATTAATAATAAAGAGGCTGTTAAAAAATTAGAGGGAGTTCTCAATTTACCTGAAAGTGAAATTCTTGAAAAACTCACAAATTCAAGTTTTGTTATTTTAAAAAGAAAGTTAACTAAAGAAGAGGTAGAAAAAATAAAAGAACTAAAAATTCCAGGAATTGTTCTAACACAAGAAAAAATTAGATATTACCCTTACGGAAAATTAGCAGCTAATGTAGTGGGATTTGTTAATAGTGAGGGAGAGGGTCAATATGGTTTGGAAGAATTTTATGAGCCAATATTAAAAGAAGGTAAAAATATTCAATTAAGTTTGGATTTTAATATTCAAAAAAAGGCAGAAGCTATTTTAGGAAAAGCTAAGGAGTTTTTAGATATAGAGGGGGGGCAAATTATTGTGATGGATCCCTTTAGTGGAGAAATCTATGCATTAGCTAATTATCCAGGTTTTGATCCCAATAATTTTGAAAGTGAAAATATAGAATTATTCAAAAATGGGGCCACTCAAAAACTTTTTGAACCAGGATCAATTTTTAAACCTTTAACAATGGCTGCAGCTATTGAAGAAGGAAAAATTACTCCAGAAACTAAATATGTAGATGAGGGATTTGTAAAGATTGGAGGATGGACAATAACCAATTTTGAAAATAAGGTCTGGGGAGAGAGAACAATGACTGAAGTGCTAGCTTGGTCAATTAATACTGGGGCAGTTTTTGCTGAAAGGAAATTGGGACACGATCTTTTCTTAAAATATCTAGAAAAATTTGGCATTTTCGAAAAAACTGGAATTGATTTGCCAGAAATTTATTCAGAGAACAAAGAATTAAAAAAGGGGTATGAAGTGAATTTTGCTACGGCAGCATTTGGCCAAGGGGTAGAAGTTACTCCTATTCAAGCTGTAAGAGCTCTAGCAGTAATTGCTAATGGTGGTTATAAAATTGAACCCCATCTTTTGCTTAATAAAGAGATTAAAAAAGAAAGAATAATTTCAAAAACTACAGCAGAAACAGTGACGAAAATGTTAATTGAAGCTGTTGAATATGGGTACGGAAAAAGAGCAAAAATTGATAAATATTATATTGCCGGAAAAACTGGAACTTCTCAAATGCCATTTGCCTCTTTGGGAATTGAACAAAAGGGTTATTCTGATAAAACGTGGCAAAGTTTCGTAAGTTGGTTTCCAGCATTTAATCCTAGATTCTTAATTTTAATAAAACTAGATAATCCAAAAGCTATTTCTGCTGGAGTTTCAACTACAGGTTTGGCTAGAGAATTAATAGAATATTTGTTAACTTTTTATCAAATTCCCCCTGACTATGAATGACTTAAACTGGCTAAAAAAAATTCATTTTCTCTTTAAAAAACCGAAGGTAATAATAGTGACTGGAGAGGGAAGAAAATCTACAAAGGAAGCCATTGTTACAGTTTTAAAACCAAAATTTAAAATTGGAAAAGAAATAATTATTAAAGAAACTTCATTGGAGAAAAAAGGAGAAAGAGAGGAAATTTTATTTTTGATTAAAAACTCTTCTTTACCGATATTAGTTGTAACCCATGTAGGTGATATCCCCCCTGAGAAAAATTTCTTTGCCGGAGATTTAGAAAAAGTAATTGAAATTAAAAAAATTGCAAAGCTTTTACCTCATTTTGGTTTTTTAATTTTAAATTTTGATGATGAAACAGTGAGAGAAATTAAAGACGAAACAAATTTAAATGAATTGACTTTTGGAATTCAAAAATTGGCAGATTTTGTCGCTACTGATATTAAATTAAATTTTGGCACAAACTTCAAAGTAAATTATAAAGGAAGCATTGTACCTTTTTGGCTAGAAAGAACTTTTGGAAAGGAACAAATTTATTCAGCCTTAGCTGCTATTGCTGTGGGATCTGTTTTAGATTTAAATTTGGTAGAAATATCTCAAAATTTGAAAAATTACACGCCTTTAGCTGGAAAAATGAGATTAATTGAGGGAATAAAAAATAGTTGGGTTTTGGATGATAGTGAATCGGCAACTGTTTTTTCAATGATTGAGGCTCTTTTAGTTTTAGGAAAAATAAATTGGGCAAAAAGAAAAATTGCAGTTTTGGGAGATATTATTGGAGTAGGAAAATATTCAATTGAAGCTCATGAAAATATTGGCAAAATAGCTTCAAAAAATACAGATTTACTTTTTACTTTTGGATTAAGAGCTAAATTTATTGCAGAAAGTGCCTTAAAATCTGGATTAAAAAAGGAAAAAACATTTTATTTTCCAACAATAAAAGATGGAGTTGAGATATTGAAAAAGGAAATAAAAGAAGGGGATTTAATTTTAGTAGATGGATCAAAGGAGATGCGAATGTCTGAAATAGTTGAAGAAATAAAGAAAATTGGCTAATCTTAATATTGATCTGCCGCCATCGTCTAGCATGGCTAGGACGCCAGCTTCTCAAGCTGGAAACACCGGTTCAAATCCGGTTGGCGGCACAAAGAATAAATATGGTAATTTTTAATTTTTTAGTTTTTGCTATTTGTTCTTTAATCTTAGTTTTTGCATCAAAAAAAATTATTGATTCTTTATTAAAAATAGCTGTTTTTTTGAAATGGAAAGAATTTGTTGTGACTTTTTTAATAGTTTCTCTTTCTGCATCTTTGCCCAATTTTTTAGTCGGAATAACTTCAGCAATAAAAAAAGTACCAGAACTTTCTTTTGGTGATGTAATTGGAGGGAATATAGTTGCAATGACTTTGATGCTTGCCTTGGCAACCTTATTGTCAAGAGGTGGACTTTCTCTTCCAAGCAAAACTGTGCAAGGAAGTGCAATCTTTGCAGTTTTTATTGGTATTTTGCCAGTTATTTTAAGTGGGGACGGTAAATTATCAAGAGCTGAGGGAATATTTTTGATTTTTACTTTTTTATTTTATGTTTTTTGGTTGTTTTCAGAAAAAGAGAGGTTTTTAAAAGATTACCAAATCCAAAAAAATGAGTTAAATTTTCATACTTTTTTCAATAACCTTTTGCTTTTATTTTTTCTTCTCTTAATTTCTATATTTTCTGCAAATGGAATTGTAAAATCTGTTCTTTTTTTTGGAGAAAAATTTCAAATTCCAAACATTTTAACTGGTATTTTGCTATTGAGCCTGGGAGATAATTTACCAGAGCTTTTTTTCTTAATTGAAGCTGCTAGAAAAAATCAAGATTGGGTAATTATGGGAGATTTAGTTGGAGGAATAATTGTGACTTCAACTTTAGTTTTGGGTACGGTTTCTTTAATTTCACCTATTTCAATCTCAAATTCTTCTTTTGCTTTTGTTGTTGGAATTTTTTTAATTTTTTGCGCTCTTTTGTTTTGGAGAGTTGTAAGAAGTGGTAAGAAAGTAACAAAAAATGAAGCCTTAGTTTTGCTTTTTACATATTTAATTTTTATAACAATTGAATTGTTCTTGAAATAATGTTAAAATTGCAACAATGACTTTAGTTTATATCATTTTTTTCATCTTTTTTGGTATTTTGATTTATTTTTTAGGAAAATTTTCAGAAAAAATTAATCGCCAAGCAGAAATAAATCTCCAACAAGCAAAAGACATAGAAGAAATTAAAAAGATTCTTTTTGTAGGGAAAGAACTCCAAAATCATCTAACCGAAAGGGTTGAGAAAACTAGAGAATTAATTGAAGAGTTAAAAAGAGAAACAGTAGCAATGAAAGAGAGGGAAAGAGATTTTTCAGAAAGAATAAAAAGAATAGATGAAATTATAGCAGGAACTTCAACAAAAGGTTTATCAGGTGAAGAAATTCTAAGAGAAACTTTTAAAAAATTACCTCCAGAAATGATAGAGACTAATTTTACAATAAGGGGGAAGGTTGTAGAATTTGCATTAGTTTTGCCAAATGGTAAAAAAATACCAATTGACTCAAAGTGGCCTGCTGGTAATTTACTTTTGAATTTAGAAAAGAGTACTGATCCTGAAGAAAAGAAAAGAATTATGAATGAAATTGATAAAATAGTAATCCAAAGAATTAAAGAAGTAAAACAATATATTGATCCAACAATAACTTGGTCTCAAGCCATTGCTGCAGTTCCAGATTCAGTTTATAATGTTTGTCGGGAAGCTCATTTGAGAGCTAGAGAAGAAAGTGTTATTTTGATGCCTTATTCAATGGTTTTACCCTTGTTGCTTTATATGTATAGACTTCATTTACAATATGCAATGTCTGTTGATGTTGAAAATTTTCAAAATCACTTATTAGCGATTGCCAAAAATCTTGAAGAAATGGAAAGCATTTTAGAAAATAAAATTTATCGAGGAGTGACAATGATTTCAAATGCTTATTTTGAGTATCGGCAATTAATGGAAAAAATTAAATCCTCAATTTCTCAATTAAAAGGTAAGGAACAATTAAAAAAATTAAAATAAAAAATGTTAGCAGTTATTGAAACTGGGGGAAAACAATATTTAGTAGAACCTGGAAAGAGGATAAATGTCGAAAAAATCGAAGCAAAAGAGGGAGAGGAAATAATTTTAGATAAAGTTTTGCTTTTAGAAAAAGATGGAAAAGTATTACTTGGAACTCCTTATTTAGAGAATGTAAAAGTTATCGCTAAAGTTATTAAGCAAGGGAAAAAGAAAAAAGTGATTGTATTAAAGTACAAAAGAAAAACAAGATATAAAGTGAAAAGGGGACATAGACAGCCTTACACGAGAATAGAAATTTTGAAGATAGAAAGTTAAACTTCCTCTCTATTTTTTAAAGCGAAAAAGAGGGTCTCTTCGTCAGCGTATTCAATTTCTCCTCCAATTGGCAATCCTTTTCCTAAACGAGTAATTTTCACGCCAAAAGGTTTTAAAATTTTCTTGAGATAAAAAATTGTACTCTCTCCCTCTACATTAAAGTTAAAAGCTAAAATAACCTCTTTAATTTCTGGATTTTCTTTTAAGATCTTTTTTAATTCCTTTATTCTCAAGTTTTCAATATTTGCTTTTTTTATCGGAGGTAAGGTCCCACCTAAAATAAAGTATCTACCCTGATACTTTTGTGTAGATTCTATTGCAAAAAGCTCAATCTCTGTTGGTACTATACAAAGTAAATTTTTGTCTCGGTTAGGCTCTGAACATATTTCACAAAGAGATGTTGAAGATTCAGATATCTCAAAGGGCTTGAAACAAAATTTACAAATTTTAATATTCTTTTTTAAACCTAAGACAGAAATCACTAATTGTTTAATAAAATTTTTATCTTGATTTAACAGATAAAAAACAAAACGAGTTGCAGTTCTTGAACCTACACCTGGAAATTTGGAAAAAATATCTATTAATTTTTGAATTGAGGGAGGATAGTTCATTAAAATTCTTCAAAAAATTCTTTTTCTAAATTTTTAAAGCTAACAGTTCTAGCATCAAAATAAAGTTCTACCTTTCCTACAGGACCATTACGATGTTTGGCAACGATGATATCCGCAATTCCTTTTCTGGGAGTATCTGGTTTATAGTATTCTTCACGATAAATAAATAAAACAACATCGGCATCTTGTTCAATAGTGCCAGATTGTCTTAAATCGGAAAGTTTTGGAATTGGTGGAGATCTTTGTTCAACAGCTCTTGATAATTGAGAGACTGCCAAAACCGGAATATTAAGCTCTTTGGCCAAAGATTTAAGGGCTCTAGAGTTTTCAGATACTTGTTGAACTGGGGAAGCATTAGGATTAATAGGTTCCATTAATTGAAGATAATCAACTATTAACAAACTTAATCCTTTTTCAGCTTGTAATCTTCTGGCCATAGCTTTTATTTGAAAAATATTGAGGGCACCAGTATCGTCAATATAAATTGGAGCTTCAGCTAAAATTGAAAGGGCATTTCTAATTTTAACAAAATCATTCTCTTCGCCTTCACTTGACAATTTACCAGTTCTGATTCTCCAAAGATCTACTCCAGAAATTATTGAAATTAATCTATCTACAATTTGATCCCTAGACATTTCTAAAGAAAAAATTCCAACTGGTAATTTATAATAAACGGCAACATTGGCAGCAATACAAGCTGCTAAAGCACTTTTCCCAATTGAGGGTCTGGCAGCTAATATAATCAAATCTGAATTTTGAAGTCCAGCTAAAAGATTATCTAAATCAGAAAATCCTGTAGGAATTCCTCTCAAACCTTTTCCTTGTTTTGAGAGAAGATCAATTCTTTCAAACGCATCTTCTAAACAATCTTTCACCGAAACTAAATTGCGGGGTAAACCTCTACTAGCTATAGCGAAAATTCTCTTTTCTGCTTCATCTAAAATTTTTTCTGGATCTTCCTCTTCTTTATATGCTAAACCAATAATCTCCTCGCTAACATTTATTAATTCCCTTAAAATTCGTTTTTTTTGAACAATTTTTGCATAATGTGAAACATGAGCTGCAGTGGGTACAGTATTGATTAATTCTGTTAAATAAGTCATACCACCAACTTCATCTATCTTTCCTTTTTCTTTTAATCTTTCTGAAAGAGATAAAATATCAATCGGTTCTCCCTTCTCAAATAATTCCTTGCAAGCTTTATATATTTCTTGATGGGCTCCTTTATAAAAATCTTGGGGTTCTAAAAAATCAACAACTTTTAAAATTGCATTTTTATCGAGCATTAGACATCCCAAAAGAGCTTTTTCAGCCTCAATAGATTGAGGTGGTAATTTTTCTGGCAGGGGAGAGGTTGGTAAATTTTCTACCATCAGTTATAATAGTAACAAGCCTAATTTATTTGTCAAAAACCCAATGAAAGTAGCTTTAATTTCACCACATTCTTTTGTAAGCCCTGGGGGAGTAAAGACTCATGTCTTGGAATTAGCTAATGAATTCCAAAAAAGAGGAATTGAAACTAAAATAATTATTCCTAGAAGAAAATTAAAAGAAAATTATGGGAAAGATGTTATTTTGTTAGGTACTTCTTTTCCTATAGAATTTGGAGGAAGTATCTCGGATTTGGGCATTTCTTTTAATCCAATTTCTATTGAATTACTTTTGCGCAAAGAGAATTTTGATGTTTTACATTTTCACAATTTTACTTTTCCAGGCACCTTGCAGATTTTATTATCTTCAGTAACTAAAAAGACTCTAAACATTTTAACCTTCCACTCAAATGTTAAAGGTAGCCAGTTTTTAAAAAATTTTCCATTTTTGGTATCTTTATTAAACAAGTTTTTACAATGGAAAATAGATGGAATCATTGGAGTTGCTTCTTTTGTCTTGAAATTTTTTAAAGAATATCAAGGACCGAAAATAGTAATTCCAAATGGAATAAATTTACAAAAATTTAATCCGAGAGTAAAGAAAATAGAAAAATTTCAAGACGGAAAAATTAATCTTTTGTTTGTGGGGAGAATAGATGAAAGGAAAGGGTTAATTTATCTTTTAAAAGCTTTCAAAATATTAAAGAAAAAATACAAAAATTTGAGATTAATTGTTGTTGGAAGCGGAACCGAAGAAGAAAAATGTAAAAATTTTGTCAAAGAAAACAAACTCCTTGATGTGGTTTTTGAGGGACAAAAATCTCATGATGAGCTACCTTATTTTTATGCCAGTTGCGATATTTTTATAAGTCCTGCCATTTTTGGCGAAAGTTTTGGAATAGTTCTTTTGGAAGCAATGGCTTGTGGGAAACCTTTTGTTGCCTTTGCTAACGAAGGGTATAAAGAACTCTTAAAGAATAAAAGGGGAGAGGAATTTTTAGTGCCTCCAAGAAATGTAAAAAAATTAGCTGAAAAAATTGAAATTTTAATTAAAAATCCAAAGCTAAGAGAGGAAATGGGAAAATGGGGCGAAAAAGAGGCCAAAAATTATGATTGGTCAAAAATTGCAGAGAAGGTTTTAAATTTTTACCAAATTTGCAAAAAAGAAAAGGAAATTAAGAAATTCTTTTGAGTTTCGGACCTAATTTTGTATCTTCAATTTGAAAGCCAATTTTTTTTATTTCTTCTCTAAGTTCATCAGCTAATTGCCAATTTTTTTCTTTTCTTGCCAATTCTCTTTTTTGGAGTAAAATTTTAACTTTTTTTGGAATCTCTTTTAATTTAACGTATTTGGAAAAAGAAGGTTTTTCAAAGATAAAATTGAAAATTTTATCAACTTTTTTTAGAAATTTTAAAATAACTTTACTCGCCTCTTTGTCAATTTTCCCATCCATTAAATAAAAATTAACTTGATGCACAAATTCAAAAATTGCTGAAATTGCTTTTGGAGTATTAAAATCATCCTCTAGGGCATTTTTAAATTTGGTTTGAAATTTTTCTATTAGAGAATTAATGTTCAGGTAAGATTTTGGTACTGCAAAAAAATGCAATCTTTCTAAAAATTCATCAATTTTTTCCAGTTCCTTTTGAGCTTCTCTTATTAACTCTTCTTGATAATCTATCGGAGAGCGATAATGAGTTTTAAGGAAAAAATATCTCAAAATTCTTGGAGGATATCTTTTTAAAAATTCTCTTATGGTTATAAAATTTCCAAGAGATTTGGACATCTTTTGTCCTTTAACTCTTAAAAAGCCCGTATGGAGCCAATATCTAACCATTGGTTTTTTCCCAGAAATAGACTCCATTTGAGCAATTTCTGCTTCGTGATGTGGAAAAATTAAATCTTGAGCTCCTCCATGAATGTCATATTGAGGACCGAAATATTTTTCAGTGATTGCAGTATCTTCAATGTGCCAACCTGGTCTCCCTCTCCCAAAAGGACTTTGCCAAGAAGGTTCTCCATCTTTTGAAAATTTCCAAAGGCAAAAATCAGCTATTTGTTTTTTGTTTGGATTTTCATCAATTCTAGAGACTGCATCTTCTGGAGAAATATTTGTCCTTTTTGAAAGTTTGCCATAATCTTTAAATTTTGATGTATCAAAATAAATTCCATCATCAATTTGATAAGCAAAATCTTTTTCTATTAATCTTTTAACTTGGGAAATAATCTCTGAAATATGATCTGTGGCCCTGGCATATAAAGTAATGCTATTGATTTTTAATTTTTCCATATCTTTTAAATACTCTTTTTCGTATTTTCTGCTAATTCTTCTCCAGGAGACTTTTTCTTTTTTAGCTCTGACAATAATTTTATCATCAATATCTGTTATGTTTTGCAAATAAAATACTTTATATCCTGAACTTCTTAAAAACTTCACAAGAGAATCAAAAACAATATAGGTTCTGGCATGACCCAAATGAGAAAAATCATAGACTGTCGGGCCACAAACAAAAATTTTAACTTTTGCTTTTTTTATTGGATGAAATACTTCCTTTTTTCCAGAGAGTGTATTGTAAAATCTGATCATATCTTTTTCATTCAAAATTATATCTGAAAAAAAACTTGCCTGCAATTTTGAATTTGCTATTATGAATTAATCATGAAAAGAATTGATATATTTTTAGCTTTAATTACAGGTTTTGGCGTGGGCATACTCTTTGATTGGCTTTTAAAACAAACTGGCTTTTTGTTGCCTTTTAGTCCTCTAATTTTGAATTTAATTTTATTTTTTGTCTTTCCTTTTTTGACTCTTTTTGGTTTAAAAATAGCTGAAATTTTGGGAAAAAAATATCTTTTTATTTATCAATTAGCAAAATTTGTATTGGTTGGGGCACTTTTTGCACTTTTAGATCTTTTAGTTTTAAACTCCCTTTTTAAATGGTTTGGAATTGAGAAAACTCAAATTTTAAAATATACTATTTTTGTCACCATATCTTTTACCATCGCCACTACTTTAAAATATTTAGCTAATAAATATTGGGCGTTTGAAAAAGTAGAAAAAGGTAAAAGAGAATTTGAAATTTTTTTCGTAATAACTTTAATTTCACTCTTTTGGCAAATGGGAATAGCTTCGTTAGTTTTCAAATTGTTAACTTCGATTTTTAATTTCTCCTCTGTTTTTGCTGGAAATTTAGGGAAAATTTTGGGAATTATTGTAGCTTCAATTTGGAATTTTTTAGGTTACAAATTTGTAGTTTTCAAAAAATAAACTATGCCTTTAGTCTTGTATCGAAAATACAGGCCAAAAACTTTTTCTGAAATCATAGGGCAAGAGCATGTAGTAAAAACTCTAATGAATTCAATTATTATAGGAAAAATCTCCCATGCTTATTTGTTTTCTGGGCCAAGGGGTTCAGGAAAAACTACAGTAGCTAGAATTTTTGCAAAAGCTGTAAATTGTCAAAATAGAAAAGAGGGTGAGGCAGAACCATGTAATCAATGTTCTTCTTGTCAAGAAATAAATAGTGGAAGGGCGGTTGATTTAATAGAAATAGATGCTGCTTCACACAGGGGGATTGATGAAATAAGAGAGTTAAGAAACAATACAAAAATTTTACCAGTAAGATCTAAATACAAAATTTTTATAATTGATGAGGCCCACCAATTAACAAAAGAGGCAGCCAATGCACTATTAAAAACATTAGAAGAACCTCCACCTCACGTTATTTTCATTTTGGCAACCACCGAAATTCAAAAGATGATTCCAACAATTCTTTCGCGCTGTCAAAGATTTGAATTTAAAAGATTAACAGTAAAAGAAATTATAAAAAAGTTAAAAATGATCTGTGAAAAAGAAAAAGTAAAGATTGAACAAAAGGCTTTAGAATTGATCGCAATTCATGCTGCGGGTTCCTTAAGAGATGCAGAAAGTTTATTAAATCAAGCTTTAAATTTAGGCTTGGAAGAGGGAATTATTAAAGCTGAAAAGGTAGAAGAAATTTTGGGAATAGTTGACATTGAACTTTTAACTAAATTTGTTGATATTTTGATCTCAAAAGATGCTCCTCGAGCTATCGATTTTATTAACAAAGCTATTCAAAGAGGTGTAGATATTAATGAATTTACTAAAAATTTAATAAATTACTTAAGAGGAATTTTAATTACAAAAATCGTTGGCACTTTATCTGAAATTGAAAACTTTTTAAATATAGAACTTACCCAAGAAGCAATAAAGAAAATGGAAGAACAATCCAAAAAAATTACATTTGAAGAAATAAAAAGATTATTAGATTTGATAGTAGATGCGAATACAAAAATGAAGTTTTCACCAATTGCACAGCTTCCTTTAGAATTGGCAATATTTGAGTTTTCTCAAAAAACTGATAAAATGTAAAAAGTATTGCGGGGTCGTCTAATGGTAGGACAGGGGCCTTTGGAGCCTCTAATGTAGGTTCGAGTCCTACCCCCGCAAAAGAATTTTTAAAGAGGTATTTCCTCTTTTATTTTTTTTGCCTTGTATCTTGACAATTTTGACTGAATATGCTATAATTGAAACAGAAAAACAGGGAAGAAAAAGAAAGTAGTACTTGACAATAAAAATCAAATATGATATAATAAAAGTGTAAAAAGTACCTTAAAAACAATAATTAAAAATCAAAACAAGAGGAGAGAGTACATAACGCAGCCAATGAGGCGGCTCTCTCCGAGCCGCCTCTTGGTTTAATAGCACCTTAAAAGAAGACTGGGTCAGCTCAGACCCAGTCGGCAAGTTGAGTGCTGGGGAAAAATTTTTAAAAAACTGAGCACCCCAGCCTCCTGAGTAGGGCATGAACTAATCTAAGGGATTGGCTTGAGGAGAGCAATCCCTTGGATGGTTCTCCTGAAAAGGGACTTGCCAACGGCACTGATAAGGCGCCGGACTATTGGGGCCTAACCCACCCCTGATAGTCAAAGCCCTTATCTCTCAGCCTCCAGCTCCGCAAAATGCCGGGGCTGAGGGTGGGACGCAAGAGCCCGCAAAGGGGGCGGGGAAGGGTCCCCGCCCCCAACCTCCTTAAAAATTAAACCATCACTTGCCCTTAGTTCATTTTTTGTGAATTAAGGGGAGGTGATAAAAATGGAGGAGGAGAATAGGAAAGAAAAGAGGGAGGACGTACAGGAAGTAAATCTCCCACTTTCTGTTTTTTGTAAACGCTGTGTGTGGAAGGGCGATTGCCCAGCATCGGTGAGTGATCGATGCTGGGTCTCCAACGGGAAGGGGCGGGCACCGTAGCCCGCCCTGAGGTGGCGCCCACCACGGCGCCATAAAAATAGTGGGAGTCCCCCAGTAAAGGGGAGACGGAAGGGTAAGGGTTAGGGTTTCTTACCCTTTTGGAGGTCACTAAAATTAGTGGCTTCCAAATAGGTAAGAACAGCTCTTTAAAATCAAAAATTGTTTCCCTTGCGGGGAGCAAATTGGTCATCAAATTTGGTGGCCAGTTTGCTCCCCGTGAGGGAGCGAACGATTGTGAAGACTGCCCGCCCCAAGGAGGTAGGGGGCGGATGCGGTAAAGATTACCTCCCGGTGGGTGGGGAAAACCCCTTAAACTTTACGGCCCACCGCAAGGGGGATGTTATGTTAGTTTATTGGGTGCCTAAAAAGTTAGTCCAAGAATGGCCCTGGGACGTAAAGCCCCGGCGTAGCCGGGTCTACTTTAGGGCGGTTCTTGAGACGGAAGCGGATTTCAAGAAATGGGAAAAGTTTGAGGAAGTACTCCCCCTCGTAGAGGGGGAAGTGGAGTGTGAACCAATTTTTCTCGACGGGTTTTGGGAGGCGTTGTTTTCCCTCCCAAAATAGAGTTTTTAGCGTACGGAGATATCGAGGATATTGAGGATATTATTAAGCGAATAAAATACCCCCATTCATAAAAGCTCTTTTCTCCCGGGTTCTTCGGGGAAGTCCGGGGTTGGGTTTCCGGGCTTCCCTTTCTTTTCCAGCTCAGAAGTCATTTCTGGGCTGAAAAAGGAGGTTAAGCTCTTTGAAAATTAAATTAGTTAGGAGATGAATTAAAATTTGAGTTTGTAAATCCAATCGTGAGGACCGACAGTAAGGAAACGAACTTTATTTCCGTTGATGAATCGAAAGATAATTCTATATCTTTTATCAATACGAAAACTCCACACTTCTTTGCCCTTCGGCTCTAATTTCTCAGTGTGGAGTGAGGGATGAAAGGGGTTTTGACGAAATATTTTCTCTTGTTTCTCAGCTTTTCTTTGAATAATTTTTGGCAATTCTCGATAACGTTTCTGAAACTCTTCAGTAACAAAGATTTCGATCATAAAGTTATTTTCTGAGTTCTTTGAGAGATTTAATTTTCTTAATCCGGCCAGCTTTATAATCTCTTTCAGCTCGATCTAAACTTTTTAAAAATTCAGGATTAAAAAGGCCAAGAGCAGCAGCTAATTTTTCTAATTTTTCGGCATCCATTTCCACTAAAATTCTTTTAGAGTGATTTACTTGAGGTTTAATTGTAATTGTCAGTGAAGCCATACTAATTTTAGATTATCAATTTTAAAAATTATGTCAATAGCTCTTTGAAAATTAAATTTTGAGAATTTTGAGGTTTGGGATTTTTTTGAAATCGCGGAGGTTGCGTGTGACAAGTGGAGTATCAGTATAAATTGCAGTAGCAGCGATTGCTGCATCAGGAAATTTAATGCGATAATCCCTTCTTAATTTAGCAGCAATTCTGGCGATTTCACGGCTGAAAGGAATTGAAATGAAGTTTTCTTCAAGAAACTTCAAAGTAAATTGGAGTTCTTCTGGAGTGAATTTAGGAAAAGATAAAACTTCAGTTTCAACAACTGTTGAAAGAAAAAGAGGTAAACCTCGGAGTTGCCAGTTAGAAAGAGTGTTTTTAACTTCAAGATCTCCAACTAAATAACCAATGATGATATTACTGTCTATGGTCATTGATTACTTAATCCTTTCCCATTCAGCTCGGACTTTTTTTAGATGTTTTTCCAATTCCTTTTTTTTGTGTCGCAAAAGACCAGCAGCTTGAGTCCAGCTTCTGGGTAGGGTTCTTCGTAATTTTGGTAATTCTTCGATTTTAATGATTGTTGCTTGTTTATTTTTCATACAATTTCATTATAGGGTATTAAAAATCAATGTCAAATAATTCTTCAGCTCAGAAATCATTTCTGGGCTGAAAAAGGAGGTTTTAATAGGCGGGGAGAGAAGTTTCTTTGTAGCCCTCTTCACTTCTCTCTCCACCTATTAAAAGACAAATTAAAAACAAAAAGAGGGCTTGACAAAATTTTAAAAGAG
>Ga0080004_1114556_pt1 | contig 22040 bp, 27 predicted proteins | sample WasSprMetagenome_FD_69207 | JGI IMG/M metagenome (GOLD analysis project Ga0080004, IMG submission 69207) | Sulfidic aquatic microbial communities from Washburn Spring, Yellowstone National Park, USA - WS (SPADES assembly) (version 2) | ecosystem: Environmental > Aquatic > Thermal springs > Hot...
TTTCTCCAACAATAATCACTGCTGGAACCTTATCAACGCCGTATTCCTTCGCCTTTGCACTGTCGGCCAAAAAATCGTAAACCTCAACCGAAATTTTACTGTTCAGCGCAGCCAACTCTTCGATGAGGCTTCTTGTCTGGGCGCAGTATGGACATTCCGTTTCCTGAGTGAAAACAACAATTTTAACGGGTTTTTCCAGATTCTCCTTTAACTCTTCTTCTAAGTGCTCTTTATGCTCTTCTGGTATCAATTCGTGTTCTCCCTTTGCGCCTTTTACTTTTTGACCTTTATTTCAATCTCTTTCCAGTCGCTTCTGATTCCTCGCAGGGAAGTCACTGCTCCAACTATTGTTCCGCCTAAAATTTTCACAACGAACTCGTTCAGCTCTATCTCTTTTCCGTCAACTAAAAGTTTTACATCCAACACTATCACCAATAAAATAGGATGGTAAGCTGAAAGTAAAAGTTTTTGCAAGCTTTTGAGGCAAGTTGCATTTTAAAATTAGTTGTTTGGGACAAGCCATGCTGAATATGTATATTTTTGTACGTTAAAGTTTAAATACGTCCTTTTATGCATTTTGTGGGCGAGGGCGTGAAATGGGGAATCATGTTTGGCCTATCAACGCTTTCCAAAAGCTCGCCAAAAATTGTAAAGCTTAAGGGCAGAACATCCCCCGTTGATTTATTCACAAAATTGTATGAACGTTACAATCACGTTTACATTTTGGAATCTGTAGAAGGTCCTGAAAAACTTGCCGAGTACTCCTTCATAGGATTTGAACCCCGCTTAGTCGTGGCAATAAAAGATGGAAAAGCCGAAGTGTATAACAGAGTTGGAGATGAAAAAACCGTAAGCAAAGTTGATGACCCATTACCTTTAATGAAAGAGCTTATCGGTAACCCGCAAATTCCTTCAAGAAGTTATAGGTTTATCGGAGGAGCAGTTGGATACATTTCCTATGACGCCGTCCGCTACTGGGAAAAACTGCCAGAAATCGCCTTTGACGATATGAAGCTGCCAGACTTTGAAATGGGAATATTTGATGACGGCATAATTTTTGACCACAAAAGTGGAGAAACGCTTTATTATTATTTTGGCGAAAACCGCCTTTCCGAAATCGCCAATGTAGTTAAAGGAAACTGTAACATTGAAGCCTTCACTTGCTCTGAGCCCAAGGTAAACATTGAAAAGACGGAATTCGAGAAAATCGTGGATAAAGCTAAGGGCTACATAGCTTCAGGCGACATTTTCCAGGTTGTCCTTTCAAAACGTTATGAATTCAAATTCAACGGAAGCTTAATCCCCTTTTACAAGGCTTTACGGAAAATCAACCCATCCCCATACATGTACTCCCTCAAGATGGGTTCCCGCCAAATAGTTGGATCCAGCCCAGAAATGCTTGTAAGGGTGGAAGGCGGCATTATTGAAACTTTTCCAATAGCAGGCACAAGGCCGCGTGTTAAAAATGTTAGCAAAAATGAGGCTTTGATGCAGGAACTTCTATTAGACCCCAAAGAGTGCGCAGAACACGTTATGCTCGTGGATTTGGCTAGAAACGACATTGGCAAGGTTTCAGAGTTTGGAACTGTTTGCGTGCCAGAATTCATGAAAGTCTACCAGTACAGCCATGTCCAGCATATAGTTTCAAGGGTTACAGGAAAGCTTAGAAGCGGCTGCGACTGCTACGATGCGTTAAGGGCTGTCTTTCCAGCTGGAACAGTTTCCGGCGCACCGAAAGTCAGGGCCATGGAAATAATTGAAGAGTGTGAACCGTTTAGAAGAGGTCCATATGCAGGAGCTTTAGGCTACTTTTCCTACAACGGAAACGCAGACTTTGCCATAACCATAAGAACGCTTATTGCAAAAGAGAATAAGGGCTACATTCAAGCTGGAGCTGGCATAGTTGCCGATTCCATTCCTGAAAGGGAGTGGTTTGAAACAGAGCATAAGGCCTCTGCTCTGCTGAAAGCCCTACAACTTTCTTCCGAGGAGGAGCAAAAATGAAGGTGTTGGTTATTGACAATTATGACTCCTTCGTTTACAACCTTGTCCAGTACATTGGAGAGCTTGGAGAAAACCCTATAGTGTATCGAAACGATGAACTTAATCTGCAAAAAGTTTTGAATCTAAAACCAGAAAGAATAGTTATCTCTCCAGGCCCGGGCACTCCGGAGGAAACTCGATATTTTGGGATATGTTCCCTAATTTTGAGGCGTATTAGCCCCCAAATTCCAACTTTAGGCGTTTGTCTTGGGCATCAAGGATTGGTTTCTGTTTTTGGCGGAAGAATTGTTCGTGCTAAGAGGTTGATGCATGGGAAAACAAGCCTCATAATGCATGATGGAAACGGCGTTTTTAAAGGGTTAAGAAATCCTATTCGGGCTACAAGATACCACTCGCTTGTTGTGGACCAAAACGCCCTTCCCAAATGTTTAAAGATAACTGCCGTGGCCCTTGACGACGGCGAAGTTATGGGCGTCCGCCATGTTGCTTACCCAATTGAAGGCGTCCAGTTCCATCCAGAATCCATCCTAACGGAATTCGGAAGGGAAATTTTGAAAAACTTCCTCTACGGCTGGTGAGAACCTGATAAAAGAAGCCATAGAAAAACTCGTCAATAGGCAAGATTTAACCTATGAGGAATCCAGTGAAGTAATGAAGGAAATAATGCTTAGCGAGGCAACCCAAGCTCAGATAGCTGCCTTTCTAGCTGCGCTGAGAATTAAGGGTGAAACAATCGAAGAGATAAGCGCTTTCGCCGCCGTGATGAGGGCTTTCTGCTGTAAGATCCATCCAAAGGTTAACGGCCGTCTCGTGGACACTTGTGGAACAGGGGGCGACAAATTAAAAACTTTTAACGTAAGCACGACAGCAGCGTTTGTGGTTGCTGGAGCAGGCATAGCCATAGCTAAACATGGAAACCGTTCAGTTACAAGCAAAAGCGGCAGCGCCGATGTATTGGAAAAGCTGGGGCTTAACTTAAGTGTAAAGCCTGAAACCGTTGAAAGAGCAATTGAAAATATTGGAATAGGCTTTATGTTTGCTCCAATTTTCCATCCAGCCATGAAAAATGCCGCTGGCCCACGGAGAGAAATAGGCATAAGAACAGTTTTCAATGTTTTGGGGCCTTTGGCGAATCCCGCAAGTGCAGACGCTCAACTGATAGGAGTTTACGATGCTTCGCTTGTAAATAAAATTGCATGGGTCCTTAAAAATCTCGGCTTAAAGGAGGCCATGGTGGTTCACGGTTTGGATGGAATTGATGAAGTTTCCACCGTTGGAGAAACATTGATTGCATGGTTAAAAGATGACGAGATTAAAACTTTAACACTGACACCAAAAGATTTAGGCGTAAGAAAAGCAGCGCCGGAAGAGATTTTGGGAACAACTCCTGAAGAAAGCGCTGAACATACTTTTAAGGTGCTTAATGGCTGCTTTAAGGCGGGCGACCCGAAAATGGACATAGTTTTGGTAAATGCTGCTGCTGGCATCGTTGTTGGCGGAAAGGCAGACGACTTTCACTATGGAATGGAACTTGCCCAAGGGTCCATTGAAAGCGGAGCCGCCTACGAAAAGTTGAAGGCTTTGATTAAGGCGTACGATGGAAGCAGCCTTTCTAAACTTGAAGAGTTGGAGATGAAATATGGCTGATTTTCTTGACATTTTAGTAAAGGACGCGAGAAAAACCATAGAGGCTGGATACTACGAGATTGAGAGTGTAAAAACTGGCAAGCGCCATTTAAGCCTAAAAGATTCCATAACCAAGTGTACTCATGCGCCCATAATAGCTGAAATAAAGCCGGCTTCCCCGTCTCATGGAAATTTAAGAAATATTGGCAGTTTAAAGGATGTTGCCATTGCCATGGAAAAGGGAGGAGCTGCAGGAATATCAGTTCTAACTGAGCCAAAACACTTCCAAGGGTCAATTAAGTCGCTGGTGGAGGTACAAAGCCATGTAAATCTTCCAGTTCTCATGAAAGATATAATCATAGATCCAGTTCAGATAGAGGCTGCATCAAAAATCGGGGCAGACGCAGTTCTCCTTATCTTTTCAGTTTTTGACCGGGGCCATGTTGACTGCTCTGTTCATGAAATGGTTAAACTTGCCCACTCAAAAAAGCTTGAGGTGCTTCTAGAAACCCATACAAAAGCCCAGTTTTTGTCAGCGCTTGAAACAGAAGCCGACTTGGTGGGAATTAACAACAGAGATTTGAAAACCCTTAAGGTTGACCTAAAAGTAACACATAGACTGATGTCCAGTGTAGGCGTTTGCCGAAAAATTGTCGTAAGTGAAAGCGGGATCCAAAACCCTGAAGATGTACGTTTTTTGCATGCGTGTGGTGCCAGAGCTTTCTTGGTGGGTTCTGCAGTCATGCTTGCTGACAACATTGAAGGTAAGGTTAGGGAGCTTGTGCATGCTTTATGAGGCGTGTGAAGGTTAAAATTTGCGGAATAACCCGTGAAGAGGATTTAAAAATGGTTTGCGACATGGGTGCTGATGCCGTGGGCTTCGTGGTAGGCGTGCCATCTTCACCGCGAAACCTAACCATTGAAAAGGCTAAGAAGCTAATCAAGCTTGTTCCACTATTTGTGAAAAGCGTTTTAGTGGCTGTTCCACAGGATGAAAGTCAAATTTTAAGTTTTCATGAAAGTCTAAAGCCTGATATAATTCAAATTCATGGAGAAAAACCTCTAGATATCGCCTTACTTAAAGAAAAGTTGTCAGCTGTTACCATGGTGAGAGGTGTAAACGTAAAATCTGAAGAGTCATTAAATTTTGCCATCCAAGAATCAAAGTTTTTCGACGCGTTTCTTGTGGATTCCAGCTCTTCAAACAAATATGGAGGAACAGGCTTAACCCATGACTGGAGTGTCAGCAAACGCATAAGAGACGCTATACATCCAAAACCCTTGATATTGGCTGGAGGATTAAATCCTGAAAATGTTAAAGAAGCCGTTAAAACAGTTAAACCCTACGCTGTGGATGTGTCTACAGGCGTAGAATCAAAGCCTGGAATTAAAGATCCTGAAAAAGTTGCAGCTTTCATAAGAAATGCAAAAAGCGTTTTAAACGACGATTAAAAGCTGTTTTCGGCGTATGGAAGGTTTTGGAAATGGTGAAGGGAAGATTTGGGAAATATGGCGGGCAGTATGTGAGTGAAATTCTAATGCAAGCGCTCATAGAGCTTGAAGAAGCCTTTGAAAGGGTTTATCCAACTTCCGAGTTCCAGGAAGAATTCAAAGGACTGCTGAGAGATTATGGGGGAAGGCCGACTCCTCTTTACTATGCAAGAAACTTCAGCAAGCTAATGGGGTTTAAGGTTTATTTGAAGAGAGAGGATCTGCTCTGCGGGGGTTCCCACAAGCTTAACAACACTTTAGGACAGGCTTTGCTGGCGAAAAAGATGGGTAAAACCCGTTTAATAACAGAGACGGCTGCGGGGCAGCATGGCCTTGCAGCGGTTATGGCAGGCAACATTTGCGGTTTAAAAACCGAAATTTTCATGGGGGTAAAGGACATAAAAAGGCAAGCTGCCAACGTTAAAAAAATGAAGCTTTTAGGAGCTAAAATAAAGCCCGTGAAAACAGGCGCCGGCGTTTTGAAGGATGCAGTTTCAGAAACCCTAAGGGAGTGGGCTGCATGTTCCAGAACAGCCCATTATCTTATGGGATCCACGGTTGGTCCACATCCCTTTCCAACAATTGTTGCAACTTTCCAAAGCGTTATAGGCAACGAGATTAAGCAGCAAATTTTGGAAAAAGAAGGTAGACTTCCATACGCGGTTGTGGCTTGTGGAAGCGGGGGAAGCAACGCTTTAGGCGCCTTCAAACCCTTCATAGAAGAAAAGGATGTGAGGCTTTATTTTGTTGAGGGAGGCGGAGAAAGCCTAGGCGCCGACAACAGCGCTGCAGCCTTTCAGCTTGGCAAGCCAGGGGTTCTCCACGGCAGCCTAATGCAAGTTATGCAGGATGAGCACGGCCAAATTAGGCCTTCAAAGACAAGGGCTGCGGGCTTAAATTATCCTGGAAGAGGGCCTGAAATATCTTATTTGTGTGAGGTTGGAAGGATTAAGCCTTGTTACGCCTTTGATCATGAGGTTTTTGAGGCTGTGCGGGTTATAGGCAGGACTGAGGGGCTTATTCCTGCTTTGGAGACAGCTCATGCGATAGCCTATGTTCTAAACCATAGGGAAGAGTTCGGCAAAGACGAAATTGTGGTTATAAATTATTCTGGAAGGGGCGACAAGGACTTAGACACTATTTTGAGGTATTTCTATGGATCTTGAAGAGAAATTCCAAGAGCTGAAAAGGCGAAGAGAAGGCCTTCACATGGCTCATGTTTACTATGGCGATCCAAGCGAAGATTTTTCCATAGAGCTGATGAAGACTCTGGCCGAAAACGGCGCAGACATAATAGAGTTTGGCATTCCCTTTTCAGACCCCATAGCGGACGGAGCCACTTTTCAAGCTGCGTGCGAAAGGGCCTTGAACGCTGGTGTGACTCCAGTTAAATGCATTGAAGGCATTAAGAGGCTTAGGTCTGAAGGGTTGGAAGCGCCTATAGTTGTGACAACCTACTTTAATATTCCCTACATAATGGGTTTCGAAAGATTCCTAGACAGAGTAATGGCGGCGGGCGCCCAAGCAGTTTTAATTCCAGACCTTCCAGTAGAAGAGGCTGAGCCTTTCATGGAGATAGCTGGAAAACGAAAGTTGCATATGATATTGCAGGTGACGCCTACCACGTCTGCTGAAAGGCTTAAGCGAATAGTGGCTGAGGCTTCGGGCTTTATTTATCTCATAGGGCTTGAAGGGGTTACGGGCTCGAAATTGAAAAGCCAAAAAGCTACTTTTAAATTGATAAGGAAAGTTAAGGAGAAAACTGATAAGCCAGTACTTGTCGGGTTCGGCGTCTCAAAGGGAGAACATGCTGAAGCTTTGGTTGCAGCTGGGGCTGACGGCGTTGTGGTTGGAAGCGCCTACGCAAGGATATACGCTGAAAACCTAGAGGATCCGTTTAAAAAGTTGCTTGAAATAGCCAAGATGGCACAAGAGATAAAGCTTGGATGCACCCGCGGATACGCCAATAGATGTTAAAATTCTTTTGGGTTGACGCCCAGCTTTGGAGCGCCCAAGAGGAGTTATACGAGAAGGATAGGGGGCTGGAAAGCGAGAAAAAAGCGATAAAAAAGGGTGGGGGTGGGGTGGAGTGAGAAGCGCACTGCTTAGCCGAGGTCAACGAAGGAGTTTGCTGCGAGGCCGCCTGGAGCCGTGCGGACAACGGTTAATGCGGAGCCCTTTGCTGTTCTAACTTCAATTTTTATAGTCTCGTAATTGTCAAGCATGCCCTCTGCGTTGTCTGATTCTAGGCGTATTAGCAGAAAGGCTTTTTCATTTGACTCTAGCACTGTGTCGCCGTCGTTGTTGTATAATGCGAACTTGGCTTGGTTATCGCTTAAACCTAGAGTGCTTATTAGCTCTGTCCACGTTGTGGTGCTTGTAGATGTTGCGCCTTGGTATATGTTCATTAGCGTGGCGTTTGGAAGGTATACTGAAACCACTACTGATGATGTGCCGAGGTCTACAGCGCCTTTGCCTGCTGAAAGTTTAACTGGAACCAATATGTAGAGGATGTGCGCTGATGACTGGTTGGTTCTTGCTGTGACCACGCCATCCAGTTGTAGAGCTGTTAATGATTCGTCGAGGCCTGTCTGCATTGTCTCCTTCGTCTTCTGTGTAGTGTAGAAACCCATGTTGATGACGACGTAGCTGAGGGCTGCAGCGATTATTAGGAAGGCTATGAGCACGATGGCTGCTTCTACGCCGACAATACCTTTCCTATTCTTAAACAGTTTTTTGGCGAACATTTAGCCAGCCACCGTTATCCAACCTGTAGGCAAGGATTCAGGCACGTAGAAGTCAATTGTCAGCGGTGCAGCCTTTTCTGGTTTGATTTCAACAACTATGTGGTCTCGCGCATTTGCAGAGGTGCTCAATGAGATTACTAGGAAGCCTTTCTCGTTAGAATCTAAAGCCTCGTCGCCGTTGCTGTTTTGGATGAAGAGAGCTGCGTGATCGTTGGTTACATTTGCAACTAAGTCGTCGAAGTCGTCGGTCGTTGTAAATGTTCCGTTTATGCCTTCATATACGTTTGGCCAAGCGCTGCCAGCCACCTGGAGAGATACTGATGTTTCGTCCTCTCCGAGTGCCACGTATTTGACACCATAAGCCCTCAGAGGTATTACTATAGCGTCAATACTTGTCGAAGAGTCGGCATGCACATATATGCTTCCATCCACTATTAAGGGTGTGCTTGATTGTCTTAGGCTGTCTTGGACTACTGTTTTGCCTCTTTCTGTTGCGAACAAGCCTTGGTTTATGACCATGAAGCTGAAGGCGCCGGCTATGATGACGAAGGCTATGAGGATTATTGCCGCTTCTAGACCCACCATGCCTCTTTTCTGCTTCACCAGTTTTGTCAAAGCCTTTTTCCTATTCATTTCTTTCATCTTCCTTTTAGCGCTTTCTGATTTTCTATATAACTTATATTAAGTATTATGAAATGATAATTTTGATTGGTAAAATTGCTAATTTCGATTCAAAAAAAGAATAAAATATCGAATTTAATTCGAAATCCGACCAAGAAAACAAAAACTCTCAACAATTTTAACGTTACATAAAAACGGGGAAAAGCGGGTTAACCTAAGTCAACAAACGAGTTTGAAAGCATCCCGCCTGGAGCAGTCCGCACAACAGTCAAGGCAGCGCCCTTTGCGCCTCTAACTTCAATTTTCGCGGTTTCATAATCACTAATCCTGTGTTCCTCGCCGAGGCAGATTATGAGAAACGCTTTTTCAGTTGACTCCAGCACCGTGTTGTTGTTGCCATTATATATAGCGAACTTTGCACCTTCGCTAGTTAAACCAAGGGCGCTAAGCAGATCGTCCCACGTGGTTTCGTTTGCCGGCGCAGCGCCCTGATACACATTCATCAGCGTTGAGTTTTTAAGGTAAACTGAAACCACAACCGCGTTTTCTCCAAGGTCTATTGCAGCGCGGCCAGCGGAAAGCTTCACTGGAATAGCCACGTATTCTATGTATCCGGAGCTGTCAGTTTTCGCCGTCACTATTCCATCCAACTGCAGGGCGGTTAAAGACTCGTCAAGGCCTCCTTGCATTGTTTCTTTGGTTTTCTGTGTGGTGTAGAAACCCATGTTAATGACTACGTAGCTTAATGCAGCAGCAATAATTATGAAGGCAATCAACACTATGGCTGCTTCAATGCCTACTATGCCCCGCCTGTTACGCAACATCTTCTTCATAGACCCATAAACCTCCCTATATGATTGGCACGTAAGTGTTCGGAGGCATCGACTCAGGTATAGTAATTTCAATGGAAAGCGTGGCGCTCTTATCAAGCCTTATCTCAATATTTATTGCAGTCCTAGCTGGAGCAGCATCCTCGTCTGCAAGCGTTACAATTAGATACCCCTTCTCGCCCGTATCCAATGCTTCGTCGCCGTTACTGTTTGCAATAGCAAGCACAGCCCCAGTAATTAGGTCGCTGCCATAAGTGCCGTTAACATAAACCCCCGCAGTGTCATCATAGCTAAAGCCTACAAAATCGTCGAATTTCACGGCTTGTGTGCCATTTTCATAGCGCAATGAAGGATCATAAGTCTTACTCGTGTCAGTGCTGTCGTAGAGTACCCCGCAGTATGCGTTAGCCCAGGCTTTTTCACCTACCCGTAGGGTTATTACTGTTTGGTTTCTTCCAAAGGCAACAAATTTCACTCCGAAAGCCTTCACTGGAACAATGACAACATTTACAGTTTTGCCGTCCAGAGTGGTTCTTACGAAGGTTGTTCCATCTATTGTCAAAGGTGTGCTTGCCTGCTTCAAGCCTTCCTGAATAACCACTTTACCCCTTTCAGTAGCATACAAGCCCTGATTCACAACCATGAAACTGAACGCTGCAGCAATTATGACGAAGGCAATTAGCACTATTGCAGCTTCTAGGCCTATGATTCCACGCCTCTGCTGTACAATAGCCTTTATTAAGCGACGCCGCCTTAATGCGACATTTGGGATTTTCTGGTTGCATGATGGGCATGTTACCATCTTAAGTTTTGACCTTGTACGCCACTCGTACCCGCATTTCTGACATTTTATGTTTGGTTTTTCTCCCATTTTCCACCACCTACTCTTATACTTACTCCACCACCACCTCCACCAACAGTATAGCGACTCTTAAGATTTAATAAACATTATTTAAAATCACGAGTCCGAGTACAAATTCAGAATATGAACTCAAAATACATAATAAAACTCTAAACTGACGAAACAAATTCACGAGCTATGCAAGATTACTTCAAAAGAGAGAGATTAAACTGGCAATTCTATAGTTGGCATGGAACCCAAAGCCATTTCTACAAGAATGTTAGCAGCCATCCACGTTACGCCACTCACAATCAGAAGAATGCCCAAATTCAAGAAAAAAGTCCCCCAATACCCCGCTGAAACTTCCTTAATCGTTAAAGCATTCACAACCGCCATTATAAAAACCAACGCTATGTTGCCAACCTCCATCAATCCTACTGGAATGGCATTAAAACCAAAATAAGGCAAATTCACAAGATATTTAGACATAAATTCAGAAAGCACCTGCATAACAACGAGCAAAACAACAGTTAAAGGCTGCATCACCATTATTATCATCTGAAAGCCCTTAGCCACAATGTCCCTTGCCTTACGAAATTCAATAAACTTCACAACACGATTCCCTAAAGCATTACCTATTTCAAGAGGGTTACCTCCTCTATTCAAAGAGTCAAGAAATATCCTATTGCTAATATGCACCTGATAGGACGCTGCCTCAGAAGAAAGCGTTTCAAAAGTTTGCTCATGCCCCATTCCAAGCTTTAACCGTGCAGACGCCCCCTTTACAAGAGTCTTAAACGGCCCCAACTCCATCTGCAATATATAAGAAAAAGCAGCCTTCAAATCCGACGTAGACGCCAAGTTTTCCCCCAAAGCCTTCAAAAAAGTCGGATAGTTCCTATCAATTCTGCTAACATGCCTCTCCAACATATAACCAAATATTCCAGGAGCGATAACACCCAACCCCAACACTATAAAAGCAAACGGAGGACCCAATGAAAAATACAATAATATGGCCAGCACAGTAGAGGAAGCTCCAGTTGCGATTAAACTCCACTTCATCCCAACGTAGAGCTTATGCGGATACTTTCCAATGTAAACAACATTTTCTTTCGGAGACGCTGATCTAAAAAGAACATACATCATTATAACCGCAAACGCAGCGATAAAATAACCAAAAGCAATGGCGCTCGGGTCAATCATAAAAATCGCCATAATCGCAATAGTCATTATTAAGAAGACAGTAACACTTTGGAAAGAGGTAAATATGCCCCCAAGAGTTTTCAAAGTCTCAATCGCACGGGTGTAATAACCCGAATATTCCTCAATCAACATTGAAGACTCCATTTCCAAATAGCCCTTCGGCTCTACGCTTGAGAACACGTTTGTAAGGCGGACAAGTATATCCTTAAGAGGAGGCTTCACACTTTCGGCAACATGCGCCGTAGCCTTCGTAATGCCATACCCAAAATCCTTGGCTAAACTGCGAATTTTCTGGAAGATTTTGCTGTAAAACCCATACTCCTTATTTTCAGCAATTGTTTTGACCAGATCTTCGGGAGAAGTCTCTCCAAGGGACAAACTGTACATGTGAAAAATGGCTGTTGTTAAAGCAAAATCCACTTTTTTCGGCGCGCCCTTTTTCTCCACAGATCTCAATATCCCCAACATACTTGCCCCAATAACTAAAATGAGAATCGCCTCCAACATTTTCCCAACCAAAAAGTAGTAAAGTGAAAAGAGAATAGAAGGAACTAAAAAAAGCATAAAAAACGTAAACTTTTTCGATATTTTCATTGCCAAGGAACCTTCATCTCTTTCACTTTATTATAAACTTCCCACACGCCTTTTTCCCGAACAGCTATCACTGTTTTCCAAAGATCACTATAGGTTGGAAAGTTCTCCGAAAGGAAACTGAGAATTTCAGCTCTTGCCTTTAATTCATCATAAAGCTCCCTTAACCTTTCCTTTCCCCAGCCCCTAAAAGTTAGAACTTTAGTTTCCAAGTGGAAACTTGAACCCATAAACCGAAGCTTATCCAAGTCCGGATCATAAATGAACGTGGGTAAATAATTCAATCTGGCCTCTTCAGGCTCATACCCTATTATTTCGTTGATTGAGGTAACTCTTCGTATGAAACGTTTTCCCCGCTCCATTCGCGCCTGAAAAACTGTCAAGTTCAACCCATCTATGTGCGTTTTAGGAACGTCGATGGGGTGCGACGTAAGCCTTTGGAAAAGCTGACCTAAAGTTCCAGCGTGCATTGTTGACAAAACTGGGTGGCCAGTTTCAATAGCTTGAAAGGCTACCCTTCCCTCTTCGCCTCTTATTTCTCCCACAATAATATAGTCAGGTCTTTGCCTTAAAGCAGCCTTCAAAAGATCAAACATCGTCACTGGTACGCCTGTATGCAACCGTGTGACCTCTCTAATCCAGTTTTTATGGTAAAGGTTTACTTCTGGGGTTTCTTCGATGCTTATGATTTTTGAGTCAGAGTTTATGAAACATGTAAGGGCGTTCAAGGTTGTGGTTTTTCCCGAAGCTGTTTCCCCGCAAACCATCGCTGAAATCCCCACTTCAAAAAGCATCCAAAGGTATGCCCCCAATTCAGGTGACAATGTCTTCCATTTAATTAACTGCGTGACTGAAATGGGTTCTTTAGGGAACTTCCTTATGGTAAAGTTGCTTCCCCTAAGGCTTATGTCTTCACCATAAACTATGTTAAATCTGGAGCCGTCGGGTAAGTGAATATCTATTATTGGGTGGGTGTAGCTTAAAACCTTCCCATATCTTTCAGATATGTTTCTTAGCAAACGGTTAATTTCATCTTTCATAACGTGGATGTTGGTTTCAAGGTGTCCGAACATCTTGTGGTAGACAAAGACTTTGCCTTCTCCTGGAATGCTAACGTCTTCAAGCCACGGATCCGCTAGGAAACCGTCAAGAAAGCCGTGTCCAACTTTATCCCTTAAAAAGTGGTAAAGTATGGAGCCTTCATCTTTATCTTTAGGGAGCTTAACCATTTTCTTCTTGACGGCTTGCTTAAAAAGTGCTGCTAAAATTCTCTCTTTTTGCCCGGTGTATTCCTTATCTTCAATAAGCCTTGCAACAGCGGCCTCAAGGTCATCTAAAAGTTGACTTGAGGGTTTTTCAGGTTCTATAATGTTGTATTTTCCAATTTCTCCTCCGACATCAATGTGCACGTAGATTCCTAAACCCAAAGGATACAGGATGTTGGTTTCACCTTCCAATAAGTCGAGATTCAATGTGTATTTTGGTTTTTCAGGAATGCTTTCCAAGTACGATGCCAAGTATGGGTGTTCTTTTAAAGCCTCATCTAATGTTTCGCAAACAGTCCTCTTAAAAGGCCAAACATCCTCTTCGCTTTCTTTTTCCTCTTTTTTAAAAAATGAAATATTAAAACTTGAAATTTTGGGAATCATGTTCAATTTAAGTTTTTTAGACAATCGTTTTCCTCCTTAAACTTTTACTCCGCTGAGAGGCATAACCCTCAGCCCGATTTGGGGGTTGATTTCAAGGGTTATGGCGCTTTTTCTTTCGCCACTTACGCCCCAAAGCTTAACAACTCTTAGGAGTTTGACATCGATTCCAGAGATGCTTGTGTTTTTCAGCACAAGGTAAACATCTGAGCTTGCCCTCAACTTCATAATTGTTTCTTCAGAGAGGAACTCCGGGTGGAAGGTGGCTATGACCGTTTTTTCGTCTGAAACTAGGTTTTTCATTCTGGTGACAAATGTTAGAAATTCTGATTCAGGCGTGTTTACTGTTAGCACGCTTAAACTGTCAATAATTACGGCGTCGTAAAATTCCTTTTTTAATTCAAGGAAATTTGCGGTTACCCTTAGGAAAAATGAGCTTAGAAAATCTGTCCATCTACCCCCCTCAACATGCAGTGGGTAAATGTTGAGTTGGCCAGACAAATAGTAGGTGTCCACATCAAGCCTAACAGACTTCATCATTGAAAGGTACTCTTTAACTGTTGCTTCGCTAGAAATCACATAAACTTTTAATCCTTCATTGAGCATGGCGGAGGCTACTTGCTGTACAAAAATGGTTTTTCCAGAACCGTAATCTCCCTCAATAGAAATTAAGCTAGGGTGGGGTATCCCTCCGCCGAGATCCCTGTCAAGCTCTGCAATTCCTAAACTTATAACCCTCATTGTTCTCTCACAGCCTCCGCTTTTGCGGTTACACCATAATGGGTGACAAAAACAACTGAAACCAAACCTTGTATGGGAATCTCCGGTGCTCCATTTGGGATATAAAAAGAAATTTTAGCTTCTTCTCCAGCGTTTATAAAACTATGCTTGTCTAGAGTGAAGGTATGGTTTGTTCCTGAAACTTTAACTTCTAAAATCTCATACTCCTCAACTGGATAAGACCGCCAAAAAGAATCGTTTCCATAAGATATTATTATCGTGTTCCACTTGAATTCATTCTGATCCTTTAAGAAGATAACATTAGACCCTGTGTTCTTAACAGTTATGTTGCATTCTGTGGCGCTGACGGAATCCACCCTTAACTGTAATGCGGCGTTGAACCTTTCTCTTTCACGACAGGCATATTCCTTAACCGTGTAAGATATTTCTTTTATCCCTTGGAAAACAGTTATCAAAAAAGAAGATGAGATGGCGAGGATAACTATTAAGACGATTGATGAAGTTATCGTCACTGAAAAGCCCATTTGAACACCTCAAGAAGGGGGCGCTGGAAAGATGTAGCTGCTGCCTATTCCCTTTGAAGGAACAATTTTAGCCTCAAACATTACTCCTTCTATATTACTGGATGGATAAGCCCTTATTGTAACCGTCTCCCGAAGCTCCCATACGCCGTCTCCGTTAGCATCTGTTAAATTGAAACGTCCGCTTCCAAATGTTGCATTGGAATCATAAGTGAAAAGTTGGGCTTTGCCATACTCGCCAACATAAACATCCAAGAAAGTGAAATCACTAAGCGGCAAGTATCCGACATTTTTTGCATATATAACAAAGTGTGATGGAGTTGTAGAGTTGTCTATCGTCGCGTAGACTATTTCTAACTGCATATTAACTATCCTTTTGTAGTCATTCACATTTTGCGCTAGCTCGTTTTGGACAAGGTTTCCACTGTAGAATGCATAGGCTGAAAAAGCGCTTGCTAAGCAAACAGAGGATATGACCATTATAATGTGGGACAAAGTTACTGAGAAACCCATCATGCAACCCTTTTCATTGTTTCCGCTTTTTTAGTCCTGCTTTCCGCTATTGAAATAAGCCTTTTCACATCTTCAATGCCTATTTTTATTCCAGAAAGCACAGAAGCCTCATACATGTTCAGTAGCAAGCGACTCCTTGTAAGTCCTTTCGACTTGGCTTTTTCAGCTGCAATGGCCAAAGAATAGACTTGCTCGTTGGCGCCTTCTGGTAAAAAGCCCAACCGCTCATAGGATTGAGCAAGTTGTCTTACATCCTCTGGAGAAAAACCTAAATCAAGAAGAGACCATACCCAGTCCAGATAGACTGTTCCCGATGGAGGCAATTCAGGCTTAGGCAATTCAAGCTTGTTGGGAAAATGCTCCTCTCTCACAGGCTTAGTCTCTAAAACCTCCTCTGTCTTCGCAGGTTCTTCTTTTAATGGTTGAGGCACAATCGGCTTCTCTTCGGGTTTTTCCTCGGTTTCTTTTTCGGGTTTCCCTAAAACCAGCGATCTGACTCCAGGAGGCAACCTTTCATTGTTCAGTTTTTTCAAATCTTTTTCGCTTGAGATAACTCTTAAAAGATTGAAGGGGTTCTCAATCTCACTTACAGCTGAACGAATATCCACAATAGATTTTTTAAGATCAGTGACAGCTGTCCTCAATTCCTGAGATAACTTGTCAACATCAGACCTTATCTTGTCAATCTCCTTCTTTTCCACTTCAGCCTTCTCATCTTGCACTTCGTTTCCCTTGTTCTTCTCGTTTTCAAGCTTACCCTCTTCCTTCTTCGACATACTAAACACTCCTACGGAGACCCTTGATTATTTACTATACGAATCCACAATTTACATTTAAATTATGTGAAACCAGAATCAATATTTGTAAAATTTGCAATTTGGATTCTAAATTATATAACATTTACAATTCAGAATCGAAAACCGACATAAAATATGAGCATAGGAAAACCTGCAAAACCACTTCAACTATATGGCGCGGGGTGCGGGATTTGAACCCGCGCGGCCCAAATGGACCACAGGCTTAGCAGGCCTGCCCCCTACCAGGCTAGGGCAACCCCGCCTTGTTTTCACATGACTCCGTAGGTTTTTAATTATTGCCTGCTATTTTCTTTTTCGGAAGTTTATAAAAGGACATACCTCAGTTGTCATGGCATTATGGTGCAGGTTGATTTTGTTCGGAACGGTTAAATAACGATTTTGGAAAAGTTTCCTTTTGAGTGGAGGATAAAATTTGGAGAGGAAAGGTCCGTTATACATTGTTCCGTGGCGCTGCACCTTCGCTTGTGACAGTGGTTGTTTGCATTGTGCTTCTGCGGGTAAACCGCCCATGGCTGATGAGATGAGTACTGCTGATGCTAGGCTTATGGTTGAACAGGTGTATGCTTTTGGAGCCCGATGGCTTGGGATAAGTGGTGGAGAACCTTTTTTGCGCAGTGATCTCTTTGAAATAGTTGGCTATGCCAAGAAAATAGGTTTAAATGTAAGCATAATAACCAGCGGTCGCCATTTTGACGACAAAAAATTTGAGGCTGTTGTTAAAAACGAGGCGCGGGTTTCAGTAAGCATAGACGGGGCGGAAAAAACAAACGACCTAATTAGAGGTAAAGGCGCTTATGCAGCGGCGTTTTCGGCGATTGAAAGGCTTTCCCGTGAAGGGCTGTTGAACTGTCTTGTTTACACTTTCGCCAACATTAACGGGTCGGCAACAAATGTTAATGAACCTGATATTACTCATGTTCTTGACCTAGCGGCAAAGTATGGTGCTAGATGGGTAATTTTTCATGGTTTTATTCCCTACAGCAAGGATATGAACGCTCTTAAGGCGGATCCGTCACCTCAAGAGTATGAGTGGGCTTGGAACAAGCTTTACGATTTACGCTCTATCTATAAGGGTAAACCGGAAATCAATGTTTATCACCCGTCCTTTGCACGGGTTGCAAAACAGAGAGGCTTAACCGACTTTGACAGCTGGTATAACAACTTCTTTTTAGGCAGATGTGGTTTCGGCAAAATTATGAGCGTCGCGGAAAACGGAGATATCATCCCATGCAGTTTCAACGATGTCTACAGGCTTGGAAATGTAAAAGAAAAGATGTTAAAAGATATTTGGAATGAGATGCAAGCTTCAGATTTCTTCGCCAAAGTAAGAGAGAGGAACAGCTTGAAAGGCAAATGCGGGGTATGCGAGTACAGGGAAATATGTGGCGGGTGCCGCACAGCCGCCTACTACTATACTGGCGACATTTTCGGTTCTGATCCTAGATGTGCCTACATCCCAAAAACCCTGCGTGAAAAATAATTTAAAATTTTTAACATAAACTCAAAAACATGCTTTTAATCTTTTTTAAGGCAAACTGTTATCTTCGGGAGCCTGTTGGACGATTTGTATAGGTCTTCCTTCGTTGAGGGCTTGAGCGGTCTTTTTTCTTGCTCTTTGGACGAGTCTCCATATGGTTCCTCTTGAAACTCCCATTCTTTGTCCAGCTTCTTCTTGCGATAATCCTTCTAAGTCAACCAGCCGAAAAGCTTCAAGTTCCGCCAGCTCCAATAGTATTGGTTCTAAGCCTCGTGGTGGGTTAGGGGTAAAGCTGTTTGTTGGCGGCGTCATCCCTAACATTATGGGTTTTGGAAATCTTCCCCTTCTGCCACACCTAAACCTTTGTCGCCACATGAGTTTTCATCCTTTATTGTTTTTGCTAATATGTAAGCGGGCTGTCAACCTCTTCCAAGACCCATAGCAAAGCCTGCTTTATGGCTTTTCTTGCGATGTTCTCCCGCTCGGTAAATGGTCCTTTGTTTTCTCGCTCTTTTTCTAGTAGCTCAAGCCATTTTCTTATTTCTTCCTCTGTCCGCATTTCCTTTTGCCTCCTGCTCGTTCACCGATATTTTTGGTAAACGGAACATTTATATATTTCTGTGCTTTTTCACATAATTGAAAATGTGCATAAGCACAAAATAGTTAGAGGTGAAAAGAACATGGCATGGGGTTGGAGAGGAAGAGGCGGCGGCTGGGCTGGACCGTGGCCTGGAAGAGGCCCATTCAGCTATTTGCCGCCATGGCAAAGACCCGGATGGCTTTTCGGTTTTGGCAGAGGATTCGGCAGATGGCTGTGGGGCTACCCTTATAATCCTTGGGTTTGCGCTAGGTTTTCGTGGCTTCCAAGATGGTGGTGGGCATATCCGAAGTATAAATATGGACTACCATACACGGGTTACGGGTTGCCCTACACGGCTTACGGCTGGAGCTATTGGTATCCATGGAGCGCTTATGCCTATCCATACGCCGCTTATCCATCTTGGCACTTTCCAGCGCCATACATGGGATACTGGTGAAGGAGCGAATTAAAAATGGCATGGCCAAGAAGAGGTAGAAGATATCAACGTTGGTGGGGCTACCCGCCTCAATATCCATATGCTTATCCGCCAATGTATCCGCCGGCTGCACCGCCAATGCCGCAGTCTCCAGAAGATGAGCTTGCAGCGCTGGAAGATTACAAAAAGGAGCTTGAAGACGAGAAGGCAAGCATCGAAAAGGAAATCAGCGATGTTGAAGCAAGAATAAAAGAGTTGAAGGCGATGCTTGAAAAAGGCGGAGTACAACCGCCAGGACCGTGAAGCCATTGAGTTTACCAATTAAACATTTCCAATGCGGCAACTGCGGACAAATAATAGAGGTTCCTCAAGGGTTTCCAAAGCCAGCTAACTGTCCAAGGTGCGGAGCACCAGCAATGATGATTCACAGGCTGGACAAGGGTCCGCCAGGAGGAAGAAGAGGCGGTAGGGGCGGAGGACCTCCATGGCAACGCACTCCGCCTTAGCTTCCCCTTTTTTAGTTTTACGATTCCGCCTAATTTTTAAGAGGTGATTCAGGATATGGGAAAAGTGAAGATAGCTGTTCCGACAAAAAGTTATGGCGGTTTAGAAGATTCTGTTTCAGAGGTTTTCGGCAAGGCTAAAACTTTCACTATAGTGGAAGTTGAAAATGGCCAAATTGGAAGTGTGCATGTAATTGATAACCCTGCAGCATCTTATGAGTATGGTTCTGGACCTGTGGCCGTGAAAACGCTTGCAGACCTTAAAATTGATTTTGTATTGGCTTCAGAGCTTGGTCCAGGGGCTTCAGGGCTACTTGAGCACCATCACATAAGAAAGGTTTCAGTGAAACCAAACACAAAAGTTTCAGATGCCGTAAAGGAGATGCTGACAAAATTAAAAGTTTAAAGGTTAATAAACATCTGGGATTTCAACTCTTCAAAATGCTTTGCCTTAAAGTGGTTTAATTTGGAAATAAGCCGCGAAAAAGCTCGAAAGCAAATTCTTGAGCAAATTAACTATGTTAGAACATGTGTGTTAGCTCGGGAGCTCTGTCTGCTTATCCGAACAAACAGGGCAGTGCTTGAAAAGCAAGATGTCCATGAATGGTGCAGCTTCATTGCCAAACTTTGCAAAGAAGCTGGCTGCACTGAACCAAGCGAGTTATGCGCAAAAGCTGCTGAAATAGTTCTCCAAAACGAAGAAAAATATCTGGAACTTTGCAGAGAAAGCTGCAGAAAATGCGGAGAGCAAAGACAACCGAGAAGGCGACCCTCTGAAAGAGCCACATATGTTGCTTGATGAACTATAAGGATGTTTCAGCATGATAGTTCAAGACAAATCAAGCCTTTTCCCGAGTGGGCGACGTTTAAATTGAAACCGCCATGTTCAGTTGTTGTGCGATACCTTTTGCCTTCTATAAATGCACATATTGCAATTGAGCTAATAGGGAAGCATGGAATGAGAAAGAATGAGGCTGCCAAGAAAATGGGGATAACGCCGGCAGCTGTTACACAATACCTTAACCATACGAGGGGAGATGCGGCAATCAAACTAATTAATAGTTCTGAAGAGGCCGTCAAATTAATTGCGAAAATAGCTGATTACTTAGCTAACAGCAAATCTTCAATGAATGATGTCCTACCAAGCATTTGTGAAGTTTGCCGGATAATAAGGGTAAGCGGTCTAACCCCCAAAATGCATAAGGACATTATGCCATGTGTAAAAGGGAGAAGCAAATGCTCAAGAAGATCAATAAAGGAAAATGGTAGGCAGGCGGAAAAGCGCCTGCATAGACGCTAAAAATAGAATAAAAAGGAGCACTGCATGACGGGTGATTAAATGGAAAATAAAGAAAACAATGAATTGAATAGAATTAAGCTTAAGAAGATGCGTGAAATGATGAGGAAAGTTGCGGTTCAAGGGAAGAAAAAAGTCATATTCGATAAGCCGGTTGAGGTGACGGATAAAACATTTGATGAAACGATCCGAAACAACCAGTTGGTGGTTGTCGATTCTTGGGCTCCATGGTGCGGTCCATGTCAGATGGTTGCTCCCATCATAGAGGAGTTGGCGAGGCAGTATGCCGGAAAAGTATTGTTTGGAAAACTGAATGTTGATGAAAACCCACTTATCGCTATGCAGTATGGAATAATGGGTATACCTACACTTCTGTTTTTCAAAAATGGTGAGCTTGTAGATAGAATAGTGGGTGCAATCCCTAAGCAGATGTTGGAACAGAAAATAAAACGTTGCCTTTAAGCGATAAGGATGATTGTAAAGATAAAAATAGACTATGATAAATGTGTTAAATGCAAGGAATGCGTTAAAGCTTGCAGTTTCGGGGTGCTCGAATGGATCGATGATATGCCTGTGGTTGTGAGTCCTGAAAATTGCAAGTTCTGCCTAGAATGTGAGAAAAATTGCCCTGCAAGTGCGATAACCCATAAAGAAGAATAATAGAGCACGCGCTCTATTATTGCGCGCGCATAGGAGTTGAGCCTTCTATAGTTGTTGGAAATAATGAGTAAGCTTCACGAGCAAGGCCTTGTTATTTATGAAAAGTATGGCGGCGTCACTCTTACATCTCGTGGGAGCGCGCGCAAGTGCTCACAGAGAAAGGGAAAGGATTATTGAGTAGAGAGAATAAATTAGTTGTTGGTGCATCTGAATGAATGAGCAGCTGATCGCATCATTCTTGGACGGGAAGAACATATTTGCAGTTGTGGGCGTCAGCAGAGATCCTGCAAAGTATGGGCATCAAGTTTATAAAAATTTACGTTCTGCCGGTTATGAGGTCTATGCTGTAAATCCTAACGTGAGTGAAGTTTTAGGGGATAGATGCTACCCAAGCCTTGAAGCTTTACCAGTAAAGCCCGATGTTGTTAATGTTGTGGTTCCACCGATAGTGACGGAGGCTGTGGTGAAGACGTGTAAGAAACTCGGTGTAAAGAAGGTTTGGATGCAGCCGGGATCAGAGTCTGAGGCGGCAATTAACTTTTGTAGAAAGAATGGCATAGACGTTATTTATGGAGTTTGCGTCATGATTGAACGAAGAAACCGACAAAAATAGCCAATATAGCTCACGCATAATCCAAGTCTTTGATGCTTTTGTTGAAAGATATGACGCATGGTTTGACTCGCCTTTTGGAAAATCCGCCTTTAAGCTTGAAAAGTCTTGCATCGCATCCTTATGTCGCAATTTGAAGAGGCCATCTCTTGAAATAGGTGTGGGCACAGGACGTTTTGCAGAAGCTTTAGGAATAGAATACGGTGTTGACATCTCTGAAAAGGCGTTGAAGTTTGCTAAAAGGCGTGGAATAACCGTTGTGAAGGGCTCAGGTGAGAAATTAC
>Ga0080004_1114811_pt1 | contig 22036 bp, 22 predicted proteins | sample WasSprMetagenome_FD_69207 | JGI IMG/M metagenome (GOLD analysis project Ga0080004, IMG submission 69207) | Sulfidic aquatic microbial communities from Washburn Spring, Yellowstone National Park, USA - WS (SPADES assembly) (version 2) | ecosystem: Environmental > Aquatic > Thermal springs > Hot...
CTAATGCGGATTGCTCCGCTTTTAACATTTTCTAATCAGTTTCACACAGCCAGTATGGTGCCAACCCTTCAGCATAAATTAGCAAACAACCTAAATCTTACTGGTGTAAAGCGCATGCGCAGCAAGTATTTATATTTTCTCCGCAACTTTTCTCAACCCCAAAATTCTATAGTTTCAGTGTAAACCTTTTTAATTGGTGGTATATATGGCTAAGTACGTTACTGTTTCAGCTAAAATAGACGCAGAATTGAGACGGAAACTCGCTGAATTTGGAATAAAACCTTCTGAGGTTATTAGAAGATCCCTCCAAAGGGAGTTGAAGAAAAAATGAGGGAAGTGTTCTACAAAAAAGTTGAGGAGGCAGGTGGGATAATATCCGGAATTGGAAAGGATGCATGGGTGAGGGCCATAAGGGAGGGCAGGGAGGAACGATGAATCTTTTCGACTCTTCATCCGTAATAGTTCTCTGTGGGGAGAAGAAACTGGACAAGCTTAGAAGGATGGACAATAAACATGGCGTACTATGAGCTTGGAAACGCCGTTTGGAAGCAGTTTAGCATTCATAAGAAAATAACCAAAAGCGAAGCAGAAAAAGTGTTAGACACATTGGCAGAAGCCTTCAAAAGGCTTAAAAAGCCGAAAAACGAGGACGCCTGGAAACTTTAAAGATAGCCACCGAAGAAAATTTAACATTACGACGTCTCATACATACAAGCAGCTATAAAAAATGGCTTAACTCTAGTCACAGACGATGAAAAACTCCTCAAAAAGCCAAAAAAATACACCAAAGCAATAACAAGCCAACAACTCTAAAAACTTATAAGGCTAAGGCTTCAGCTTGTGTCAACTTCTAGCTTCGTGCTGAAGTTCAACACCACTCTTTCCAACACTGGAGAGCAAACCTTTAATTGCAGCTACAGGATCTTCGGGGATATTAAATTCCCCAAGCTTAGATTCTTGACGCATTATCCACAACAAAAAACCTCCACAGCCGCCTTGCTGATGGAAACCTTGCCATAATCATAAACACTCATCGCCAATCTTCTAAACTTCTCCTCAACATCATCCCTTACATAAACTTTAATTCCAGCCACTCTAAGCACCGCAATTTAAAAAGGGACAAAGATATAAAACCTTTAGGAATTAAGAACCAAACATGTCCAGCTCATTAAAGTACTACCTTAAATGCTTAAATACGCTCCAATTAGTTCACACGGTAAGTACGGTGTTTAATCCTTCAGCATCGGCTATCTCATATATTCTTTTATCGCCTGTAAAGAGTTTCACGGCGTTTACAGCTTTCGCAGATGCTACCTGAAGGGCATCAGCCTGATATACATGATGCTTTTCAAGAAGCGTCCAGCACTCAACAAGCCTCTTGAAGGAATGGCTGAGCCCTGTAACGCTTAAGCTCATTATCTAAGTTCTCCACGAGCCTCTTCAATAGCCTATTCTCCTCGCGAAGCTTCTTCAACTCCTCTTCCGCGCTTCGCAAACGTTTAACAAGTTCCGCGCGGCTGAGATAGCCATCCTCGCCTTCCTCACGCCTAATGGAATCCTCAACCCGCTCAACTACAAACTTAGAAATTGAAACTCCCGCTCATTCAGCTCTACGCTTCCAATCCTCAACAATCTCCAACGAAGGCAAATAAACATAAATAGCACGATCCTTAATCGTCTCAGTTTTACCCCTATTAGGCTTAGGCATACCACATCAAAATAACAATACGCCGAAGAGGTATTTATAACTTACCAGTAAATTAGTGCGGGGGGTGGGATTTGAACCCACGAACCCCTATGGGACAGCCGCTCTGCGAGATGGATGCTTTTTAATTTGAAGCATTTCATCTCACCTCAGGGCTGCGCCTTTGGCCTGGCTTGGCAACCCCCGCCCTTCAAAATTTACTTAGAATGAATCTTCTAATTAAATTTTTATCGGTCTCCTATTAATTTTTTGATGCTCTCAGCAAATTTAAAATTGAGTGTACCGCTTAATTTTAAATTCTTGATTTAAGAAGATAATAAGGCGTTTAATGGTAGCTTTAAAGGTGGAGTGGGTGAATTTGGGACTAATGATGGTTAAAGAGGAGGATTTAGGATCATTCGAGCAGCGCGGGAAATATAATGTTACTGTCGTTGGATGTGGTAGAATGGGGCTGCCTACAGCATGTTTATTCGCTGAAGCCGGATTTAAGGTTATATGCTTCGATATTAATCCACAGATCGTTGATCAGATTAGTAGGGGTATAAGTCCATTCTTAGAGCCGGGTTTAGATAAACTCTTAAAGAAAAGTCTTAGAGAAGAGCGTTTAACTGCTACTAATGATGCGAAGGCGGCTTTCTCCAGAAGCGACGTGATAATTATTGCGGTTGATACTCCGGTAGATGAAAAGAAGAGGCCAAACTACATGAATCTCGAGAATGCATGTAGAGATATAGGTTTAAATCTTAGGCCTGGAGCACTGGTGATTTTGGAAAGCACTGTCGGCCCAGGAATAACGGAGAGTCTCGTTAAAGAAACGCTGGAATTATCTTCCGGATTAAAGGCGGGAAGTGATTTCGGGTTAGCATACAGCCCTATACGCGCTTCTGTCGGAAGAGTTCTCCAGGATATTGCGAATTATCCTAGGGTTTTAGCAGCTATAGATGAGCAGAGTTTGAATGCTGCAAAAGCTTTTTTAAAAACGGTTGTTAGGGGAGGAATAGTGGAGGTTAGCAACATTAAGACTGCTGAAGCTGTGAAGTTGTTTGAAAACATATATCGGGACGTGAATTTGGCTTTAGCCAATGAGCTTGCAGCTTTCTGTGAGAAAGCTGGCATAGATTATATTGAAGTGCAAGCTGCTGCTAATACTCAACCATACTGCCACCTACTTAAGCCTGGAATTATCAGCGGGCACATACCTAAAGACCCATATCTTTTGATTTATGAGGCTGAGAGCCTAAATGTTAAGCTTAAGATTTCAGTCTTGGCTAGGAGAGTAAACGACGAGTCCGTTAAGAGAGCTTTAGATCTCACTAGAGATGCATTTAGGGTTATGGAGAAAACATTTAAGCGGTCGAAGGTTGTTATGCTTGGGGTATCATATAAACCTAACGTTAAAGAGGTTAAAGGGTCGCTGGTGATAAACCTAGTTAAATTGCTACAGAATAGAGGTGTAAAAGTAAACGTCTTTGACCCGTTTTATTCTCCTGAAGAGCTGAAAAGTATGGGTTTACCAGCCGAGAGAAGCCTAATGAAAACCTTGGAGCAAGCTGATTGCCTTATAATAGCGGTTGGACATGATAAATTTAAGCGATTAAGCCTAAGGAAAATAGGTGTAATAATGAGGAAGCCGCCAGCCATAGTTGATTTAGCCCATGTAGTTGATCCACGTAAAGCTGAGAAAGAAGGCTTTATATATCGCGGTCTCGGAAGAGGGGTTTGGACGAGATGAGAAAGCTTAGAATGGCCGTTATTGGAATCGGCTTCTGGGGTAAGAATCATGTTAGGGTTCTAAGCGAAATGCCTGAAGTTGAACTTGTGGCCGTATGCGACATAGATAGGCAGAGAGCGGATTTAATAGCGAAAAAATATGGCTTAAAAGCTTATGATGAAAGCATGGAAATATATAGTAAGGAGAACTTAGATGCTGTAACAATATGTGTTTGGTCATCTAAGCTTGCTGAGGAAGCAATAAAAGCCCTAAAAATGGGAAAACATGTACTAGTTGAAAAGCCTATGGCTAGTTCTGTGAAGGAGGCACAACAAGTTTTAAAGATAGCTGAAGCTGAAAACCTTAAACTTCAAGTTGGCTTCATAGAAAGGTTTAATCCCGGCGTTAAACGCGTTAAAGAGACTATAGATAAAGGTGTGGCAGGTTCCTTAGTTTCGGCAACTGCTAAGCGGGTTTCAAAGTGGCCGCAGAGAATAGGTGATATTGGCGTTGTTAAGGATACGGCTATACACGATATAGATATTGTTCGCTTCCTTTTTAATGAGGATCCAATATCCGTTTACGCTAGAGCTGGCAGTCTTCAGCACGAAAGGTTTGAGGATTACGCTCAAATAATGCTGGCATTTTCTAATGGGAAATCAGCCTTTTTAGAGTCTAATTGGCTTACACCATATAAAATTAGAAAGCTTACTATTACCGGAAGCGAGGCCATAATAAATCTAGATTATATAACGCAGGAGATTAGTATAGAAACTTTAGGGCAAACCGTTACTCCCAGATTCGAGTGGGAGGAACCTCTCAAGCTGGAATTGCAGCATTTTGTTAACTGCGTGCTAAGCGATAGAGAACCACTAGTTTCAGGAGTTGATGGAATAAAAGCCCTAAAGATAGCTGAAGCTGCGTTAAAATCAGCCGCTAAAGGTTGCGTTGTTAAGATTGAAAGGTGAATTATTCTTCCTTAAGGTTGAAAGGCTTCCCCTCAATCAGTATTTTCTCAGGTATTTTCTCCCTCCATTTTTTTAGAAAATCCACATCTTCCCTTCTATTTCTCAACTCGTCTGGTAGCATTTCAGGAATTTCATCTCTGATAGGATACCAGCGTAAACATTTTGGGCAAACTATTATGCCCTCAATAATTTCCTCTCTCTCCTCAAAAACGTATAGCTCTAAAGGATAATATTTGTCAATTGGGCATGCTAAAATATCCATCAGCCGCCGCTTCAAAATCTTAACCTCCTAAAATTACTACCCATGTCAGCTTATAAATATATCTAAAACTACTTGATACCATCTTGGGCCGACAGTTCTAACGATTCTGGCAAATGAGAAGTTAAAATCTAAATTTAGGTCTTTAAGCTTCCTAGAAACCTTATCTATGACTTTCATTATAGGGTTCTCATTTTTTCCTGCCCACTCAAAATCATAGTAGTGTATTATGCCGCCTGCCGGTTTTAAAGCCATTATAGCATAATCCAGATATTCATATGCTTTCTCTGGAAGCGGCATAAGAACTCTATCAGCCACATTACGTAGCCTAGATACGATTACTTCCTTCGAATCCCCCTCAATTGGCTCCACTATTTCCTCAACCTTGTTTAGAGCCGTATTCAGTCGCATATATTGGACAGCGTGCGGATTAATATCTATGGAATACACTTTTTTTGCTTTAGAGTGTTTGGCAATTGCTATTGAGAAGCAACCTACTCCAGCAAACATGTTGACTACAACCTCGCCATGCTTAACTTGTTTGGCAACCCTAATATGCTCATAGGATAGTCTGGGCGAGAAATAGCATTTCGCTAAATCAACTTTAAATAGGCAGCCGTGCTCCCTATGAATTGTCTCAGTTCTATTATCGCCCTTCAACCATTTCAGCTCCCTTAGACGCATTTCCCCATGAATGGGGCTTGTCTGGCATAAAACTGTTTTAATATTTTTGTTTAACTGCATTACTGCACTAGCTATGAGCTCACTTTTACTCTCAAGACCTTTAGGTATTTTAAGAACCGCTATATCGCCAATAATATCGAAGGATTTATAAAGCATCTTTAACTCCAATGGGGTAAGCTTATCTGCGAGTTTAACTCTTAAATCCATCACTTTTTATCCAGGTTGAATCAATCCTAAAAATTTTCTGTAGTTTCTCTGAGATACTGTTGAAATAAGGTTTTTGCTTCAAGTGTCATGTCCACTCATTATTTTTAGTTTTTGTTTATTTCTTTTTATGCTTTGTAGGTGGGATTTTAGGGTTTGTAATGTTAGGCTCTTGATGGCTGCCTTAAACTACGTCTTTGATCTTATGGGTTTTGATTTAAAGTTTTGTGGGAGGAGGTTGGGAGGCCTCTGAGATTGTATGTGGAGGCTTTAGTTTTGAGGGAGATTTTTAAGGTGAGCTGAGAGTTTATCCATCAAATTCCTCGATGTTATAATCCCTAAATCTACGCTTCATTACTGGAAGGTTAAGCATGGTGATATTGTTGATGAGGTTTTAAGGGAGCTCTTCAGAATACTCAAAACACATAAAATATTCAGTTGTAGATTCAATGAAGGTAACTGACTGGTTGAGGGGGTTGCATGTGCTATTCGTTAACGTGAAGGGTGGCAGCACACTATTTCCAGTACACGCCAAGCTAACAGGTTCCGCAGCGGAGTTTATTAGGGGTGTATTTGAAGGGTTTATGCTTGGTGATGGAGCATTCGACGCTAAACCAGTATAGAACATAATAGCCTCTAAAGGATATATTACCTATCGTAAGGAGGGGGATGGCGAGCCCAGGAGGATACTGAGCAAGATAGAGCATACAATGAATCATAATATGCTTATAGGGGTGGGAGGATATCTTTCGGAGCGTTAATAGTGGAGTTCAGGGAGCAGGCGAAAAAGAGGGAAACAAGAGTAACCAAGAATCATAATATGCTGCCTAAATATAGTGGTAAGATGGATCTATGAATGAGTTGGACACGCCCGTGGCGAGCAAAAGATTTTTAAGCATCATTTACATATTACTATGGCGTTTTCATATCCTCTGGAGGGCGAAAAGTGAGGGATATACGGGTACGGAGGAATTGCTACCTCCATAACGAACATTAGTTATAGCGTTATAACAATTCTTTACGCACATGGGATGGTGCATAGCCCTCCAAAGAATTCTCCTATAGAATCAAGAGGATTTTATGCGGCTTTAAACCTCCGCGAGGTGTCACTCACATGGTTAGAATGAGCGGCGCAAAAGCATTATTAGAGGCTCTAAAAAGAGAAAACGTTGAGGTAATATTCGGTATACCGGGAGGTGCAATACTTCCAGTTTATGATGCTTTATATGACTCGGAAATAAAGCATGTTTTAATGCGGCATGAGCAATGCGCTGCTCATGCGGCTGACGGTTATGCTAGGGCTAGTGGTCGCGTTGGCGTCTGCATGTCAACTTCAGGTCCAGGTGCAACTAACCTAGTTACTGGAATCGCAAACGCTTACATGGATTCATCACCAATAGTCGCTATTACAGGGCAGGTTCCCAGAGCTTTCATAGGCAAGGATGCTTTTCAGGAAACTGACATAATTGGGATAACTACGCCTATAACTAAATGTAATTTTCAGGTTAAAAGCGCGGAGGAAATACCTAAAATAGTTAAAACAGCATTTTATGTTGCTTCAACCGGTAGGCGCGGTCCTGTCCTAATAGATTTACCGAGAGATACGCAGATTGAGGAGGTTGATGTAAATTTTGATGAGAGGATTAATCTCAGAGGGTATCATCCAGTCTATGATCCGCATCCGCTACAGATTGAGAAGGCTGCTCAGCTGTTAATTCAAGCCGAGCGCCCCGTTATAATAGCTGGCGGTGGAGTAATAGCTTCAAACGCTTCTTCCGATCTGGTTGCTTTAGCAGAGTTGCTTCTTGCACCAGTCGCAACAACATTAATGGGTAAAGGGGTTATACCGGAAAACCATCCATTATCGATTGGTATGCTTGGCATGCATGGGACAGTCGCAGCCAACTATCTAGTTCAAGATGCTGATGTAATATTGGCTGTTGGCATGAGATTCTCGGATAGAAGCACCGGAAATATTAAGGCGTTTTGTCCCAATGGAAAGATAATCCACGTTGATATAGATCCTTCGGAGATAGGCAAAAACATTAAGCCGTATATTCCAATAGTCGCTGACGCCAAAAGGGCTTTACAGGCGATATATAATCGCCTAATTGAGAAGTTCAATAGAAAAGAGAGATCAGCATGGCTCAGTAGAATGCATGAGCTGAAAAGAATGCATGAGGAGAGAATTAAGTCTGAGGGCGATCGAATTAAACCCCCGACTCTAATGGTTGAAATAAGAAAGATGCTGCCAAACGACGCCATTATAACAACAGAGGTCGGTCAAAACCAGATGTGGGCCGCGTTATATTTAAAGGTTTACAAGCCCAGAACATTTATAAGCTCCGGAGGTTTAGGAACGATGGGCTTTGGTTTCCCAGCGGCGATAGGCGCTAAGGTAGCATGCCCGGATGTTCCAGTGGTTGATATAGCTGGTGATGGTAGCTTCATAATGACCGAGCAGGATTTAGCATCCTCAGTTGTAGGGAAGATTCCTGTTATAGTTATAGTTCTAAACAATTCTATGCTTGGAATGGTTGCTCAGTGGCAAAGGCTCTTTTATAGTAGGCGTTATTCAGCAGTTCACCTTGAGGGTGTACCGGATTTTGTTAAGCTGGCTGAGGCATATGGGGCTCAAGGATTTAGAGTCCAGTCAATTGAGGAATTTAGGAGCGCCCTTAAAACGGCTATGAATAGTGATGTAACTACAGTTATAGATGTTCCAATATCCCCGGAGGAGAACGTTTTCCCAATGGTTCCGCCTGGAAATACACTTAAAGATTTAATATTGAGTTGATGATTATGGAGACGAAAGAAAGGATTTATATGATATCGGCGCTTGTTGAACATAAGCCTGGAGTATTATATAGCGTTTCAAACATGTTTAGGAGGAGAGGCTTTAACATAGAGAGCATCTCGGTCGGCGAGGCGGAACAACCTGACCTGGCAAGAATGACGATAACGATAAAGGGGGATGAAGCACTAGTTGAGCAGGTTGTTAAACAGCTAAAGAAGATTATAAGCGTCATTAAAGTTAGCATACTTGATCCAAAAAATACTGTTTCTAGGGAGCTAGCGCTCATTAAAGTGAGTACACCTGATGCTAGAGTTAGGTCTGACGTAATAAATTATACTGAGATTTTTAAGGGACACGTTATTGATGTTGCGCATGAATCTCTAATAATAGAGATAACTGGTGACACTGATAAAATAAATGCTTTCATAGAGCTTATGAAGCCATTTGGCATAAGGGAGATTGCTAGAACTGGAATAGCCGCCCTCCCGAGAGGGATGAGATCAGTTAAAATGGAATGAATTATGTGGGGGTGAAAATCATGGTTGAAATATATTTTGATAAAGATGCAAGCCTTGAAATAATTAAGGATAAAACGATAGCCGTAATTGGATATGGAAGTCAAGGGCATGCGCAAGCCCACAATATGCGCGATTCAGGACTAAAAGTTATCATAGGGCTTAGACCAGAGGGTGAATCGTGGAAGAGAGCTAAAGAGGATGGATTTGAAGTTTATCCAATACCGGAGGCTGCTAAGAGAGGAGACATAATCTTCATGCTTGTTCCGGATATGATCCAACCAGCGATATATAAGGAGTATATTGAGCCGCATCTCTCTGAGGGCAAAACACTAGATTTTGCACACGGCTTCAACATACATTTTAAACAGATAATTCCCCCAAAAAACGTTGATGTTATAATGGTTGCACCTAAAAGTCCAGGGCCGAGATTACGCGAGACATATTTAAGCGGTTTTGGCGTACCAGCTCTAATAGCCGTTTACCAAGATTATTCCGGTAAAGCTAAGGAGACAGCTCTGGCTGTAGCTAAGGCTTTAGGCTGCACTAGAGCTGGCGTCATAGAGACAACATTTAAGGATGAGACGGAGAGCGACCTAATCGGTGAGCAAACAGTTTTGGTCGGTGGGCTTATAGAGTTAATTAAGAAAGGGTTTGAGGTTCTCGTTGAGTGCGGTTACCCGCCTGAACTTGCATACTTCGAGGCTTGTAACGAGGCTAAACTAATTATGGACCTCATATATCAGAAGGGTGTAATCGGCATGCTTAGAGCGGTCTCAGATACTGCTAAGTATGGTGGCTTAACAGTTGGCCCAAAGATTATAGATGAGCATGTTAAAGAGAACATGCGTAAAGCGGCGAGGGAGGTTCAAAGCGGAAAGTTTGCCTCTGAATGGATAGCTGAACATAAGGCTGGTGAAAGAACCTTAAAGGAGTTGATGAGGAAGATTGAGGAGCATCCGCTTGAGAAAGTTGGCGCCTTTATACGTAAAATGTCAGGTCTCGAGAAATAATTATTGCTGGTGAGCGCTAGGCATTGGGTGGCATGAATATATCTGAGAAGATTTTAGCTGCTTCTTCGGGAAGAGACTACGTGAAGCCGAACGATATAGTGGAGGCAAAAGTCGACATGGCGATGATTAATGAAATAACTGGGCCATTAGCCATACAAATGTTTAAACGCATAGGTTTAAGTAAGGTCTGGGATAACCAGCGTATAGTTTTAGTTCTGGATCATCAAGTTCCAGCTGACTCTATTAAGTCAGCTGAGCTACATAAAATTATGAGGGCGTTTGCAAGGGAACAAAACATACCATACTTGTATGATGTTGGTGATGGAGGAATATGCCATCAAGTTATGGTTGAGAGGGGGCATGTTAGGCCTGGAGAGCTTATTGTTGGCGCAGACTCACATACATGTACATATGGCGCTTTAGGCGCTTTTGCAACTGGAATAGGCTCAACAGAGATGGCAGCTGTATTCGCAACCGGTAAAATATGGCTTAAGGTTCCCTCCGCAATAAAGATTAATGTGATTGGCAAATTTAGGAAATTTATAACTCCAAAGGATCTTATACTTGATGTAATCGGTAGGATTGGGGCTGATGGAGCAATATATAAAGCTGTTGAGTTTACTGGTCAAACTATAAGAGAGATGAGCATTAGTGGCCGCTTAACATTATGTAATATGACTGTTGAGATGGGAGCTAAATCTGGCATAATTGAACCCGATGAGAAGACGATCCAGTATGTGAGAACGCGGACAAATAAATCATTCAATATCTTTAAGAGCGATTTAGACGCTGATTATGAGAGGACATTAGAGTTTAATGTTGATGATTTAGAGCCTATGGTTGCATGCCCACCCTCAGTTGATAACGTTAAGCCAGTTAAGGATGTTGAGGGTGTTGAAATTGATCAAGCTTTCCTTGGTTCATGTACGAATGGTCGCCTAGAAGATTTAGTGTTAGCGGCTGAAATATTGAGGGGTAAACGTGTTAAGAAGGGTGTTAGAATGCTTGTTACACCCGCCTCATCAGAGGTTTACCTACAAGCGTTAGAGATGGGGCTTTTAGAGGTTTTCGTTAAAGCTGGAGCTTGCATTTGTAATCCGACATGTGGAGCATGCTTTGGAGGACACATGGGTTTACTTGCAGCTGGCGAAGTATGCATAAGCTCATCGAATAGGAATTTTGTTGGCAGAATGGGGAGCCCAGAAGCCAAAATATATCTGGCTTCACCAGCAACGGTTGCAGCATCAGCAATTGAGGGTAAAATAGTTGATCCGAGAAGGTTTATGGAGGAATGAGATGTGAGGGTTTCCGGTAAAGCTATTAAGTATGGCGATAACATAAATACGGATGTTATAATTCCAAGCAAATACTTAACATCTCTCGACCCAAATGAGCTAGCTAAGCATGCTATGGAGGGTATTGATCCAGATTTTTCGAGAAAAGCTGCTGAGGGTGTGATTATTGTTGCTGGGAGAAACTTTGGTTGCGGGTCAAGCCGCGAGCAGGCTCCTATAGCGCTCAAATATGCAGGAGTAAAATGTATAGTTGCTGAATCATTTGCGCGTATATTCTATAGGAATGCAATAAACATAGGCTTACCAGTTATGGAGGCGCCTGGAATCTCAGGTTTAGTTAAAGATGGCGATACATTAACGGTTATACTTGATGAAGGGAAAATATTGAATGAAACAAGTGGCGATATTATTATGGCAATCAAGCTTCCAGACTTCATCTTGGAAATCATTAGGGATGGGGGTTTAATTGAGCATTTAATGAAGGTTATTAGGGGTGGTGGGAATTGAGGTATAGGGTTGCCCTAATTCCAGGCGATGGTATAGGTCCGGAATTAACTGAGACGACAATGCACGTTTTAAGAGCCGTTCAGAGAAAATTCAATTTAAATTTAGAATTTGTTGAGCTAGAAGCTGGGGATGCATGCTACAGGAAGAGGGGAACAGCGCTTCCAGAGGAAACAATTGAGGAGATACGGAAATCCCATGTTTGCTTAAAGGGGCCTGTTGGTGAAACGGCTGCAGATGTTATTGTTAGACTTAGAATGATGTTTGATTTATATGCTAACATAAGGCCGATAAAATCCTATCCAAACGTTCCGTGCCTAAGAGATGATATAGATATGGTTTTTGTTAGGGAGAACACTGAAGATCTCTATAAAGGGTTTGAATTTAAACTTAACGATGACACAGCGGTTGCCCTTAGGGTCATAACTAGGAGAGGTTGTGAGCGTATAGCAAGAAAAGCCTTCGAAATCGCTATAAGAAGGAATAAGAAGAGAAGAGTGACCGCAGTGCATAAGGCGAATGTTATGCGCTTAACATGTGGCTTATTTGCTGAAGTTTGCCGTGAGATTGCAAAAGAATATCCAAGCGTAGCCTTTGATGAACAGTATGTTGATGCCGCTTCAATGAGGCTTATTAAGGATCCCCAAAATTTTGATGTAATTGTAACAACAAACATGTTCGGCGACATATTGTCTGATGAAGCTGCTCAATTAGTTGGTGGACTAGGTATGGCCCCTGGCGGAAATATAGGTGAGAATTTTGCAATATTTGAGCCAATTCATGGATCAGCGCCTACAAGGGTTGGTAAGCATACGGCTAATCCATGCTCAATGATACTTGCAGCAAAAATGATGCTTGAATGGCTTGGCGAAAAATACTCTGATCAACTATGCTTGAAAGCTGCTGAAGCAATAGAAGCCGGGGTGATAGAAGCGTTAAACAAGGGGTTATCGGTTCCAGAGTTAGGTGGAAAGATGAAGACTGTTGAGATGGGTGAAGCAATAGCTAATGAAATAATGAATTTAAAAATTTGATGGGGCGATTTTAAGTGGAACTTGAATACGTAAGGATTTTTGATACGACATTACGTGATGGCGAACAAACCCCGGGGGTATCATTAACACCCGAGGAGAAAATGGAGATTGCATTGCAGCTTGATAAGCTGGGTGTTGATGTCATTGAAGCCGGTTTTCCATCATCATCTAAGGGAGAGATGAGAGCTGTAAAGGAAATTGCTAATGCTGGTTTAAGAGCTCAAGTCTGCGCTTTAGCTAGAGCGCTTAGAAGCGATATAGATGCGGCTCTTCAATGTGATGTTAAGTACATTCACACATTTATATCAACATCTGAAGTTCAAATGAAGTATGCTTTAAACATGACCCCTGAGCAAGTGATAGAGGCTGCTGTAAGTTCGGTTCAATACATTAAGGATCATGGCGTCATATGTGAGTTCTCGCCGATGGATGCTACTAGAACAGATATAGGGTTCTTGAAGACTATTTGCAAGGCGGTTGAGGAAGCAGGAGCAGACTACATAAATATTCCGGATACAGTTGGCATAATGACGCCAAAGTTAATGGAGCGGCTAATTAAGGAATTAAGGGAGGTTTTGAGAGTCCCATTAAGTGTTCACTGCCACAATGATTTTGGGCTTGCTGTAGCTAACTCTCTTGCTGGAGTTGAAGGTGGAGCAACACAGATTCATGTGACCGTTAATGGTTTGGGTGAGAGGGCTGGAAACGCTGCTTTAGAAGAGGTAGTTTTAAGCTTACACTTACTTTACAATAAGAAAACAGGGATAAACACTAGGTTAATTTATGAAACGTCAAAAATGGTTTCAAGATTGACTGGAGTAGTTATCCAGCCGAATAAGGCTATTGTCGGCGAGAACGCTTTCGCTCACGAGTCTGGCATACATACGAGAGGCGTCGTTATTAAACCTCTTACATTCGAGCCATTTAGCCCAGATTTAGTTGGAAGGCAGCGTAAGTTGATAGCTGGAAAGCATGCTGGTAGACATGGAATTAAAGCTGAACTTGAAGAAGCCGGCTTCCACCCGACAGAAGAGCAGTTAAAGGAGATTGTTGCGCGAGTTAAGGAGCTCGGTGATAAAGGAAAGACTGTCACGGATGCTGATTTATTCGCTATCGCTAGGGCTGTTATGGGTAAAACATCTGAGGAAAAGATTGTTGAGCTAAGCGATCTTGCTGTTGTAACTGGCATAAGGGTGATTCCAACAGCTTCAGTAAAACTAATTATTGATGGAAAAGAATATGTTGCCGCTGAGACTGGCGTTGGCCCAGTCGACGCAGCAATTAAAGCTATACAGAAGATAACAGATAACCTAGCTAATGTTAGGTTGACAGAATATAGACTTGAAGCCCTAACTGGTGGTTCAGATGCAGTTGCCGAGGTTATAATAAAGGTTGAGGATAAAGACGGAAACGTTGTTTCAGCCAGAGGTGCTAGAGAAGATATTGTGATGGCCAGCGTTGAGGCGATGATCAGTGGCATAAACAAGATTCTCTCTAAGAAATTTAAGAGAGATAAATCACCATAATTTTTTAGGCTCCTAAATTAATCTGTTCGCTCATCACTACCCGGTCGCTTGCTCTGAAAACATAGCAACTAAAGGGAAACTCTTTAAATTCCTAGGAGGCGAGTAGAGGTGTACGGGAGCCTAAAAAGTGGGCAAATAAAAAATCAACCGAAAAACACTCTAGAAGTAGGGGTCTCCCGACTTTAGTTGTATGGAGCGTGTAAGTTTTAGAAGTATGTGAGATAAAAGCTAAAATATTATATGCGATTTTTGTTAGCTTCATGTTTTGTTAGTGTTTAGGGTGGCGGAAAAGTATGATTAAAGAGAAAAGGATTACACCATATTTTAAGAAGAAGCTTGAACCCATAGAAGTTAGGGTTCCGAAGAAGATTTCTGAGATACTCTCTGAAATGGCTAAAACGGGCTTTCAGGGTAGAAAAATTGGTGAAGTTGTTGATACTTGGTGTGATATGCTTAAGGATGATATAACAATATTTTTCGGTTATGCTGGTTCAATGAGCACTACCGGTCAATGGAAGATAGTTAATTGGCTCATAGAGAAACGTTTCATAGATGTTATAGTTTCGACAGGTGCGAACATATCTGAGGATATTTTAGAGGCTATGGGAGGTACATATTGGCAGGGCCATTATTTAGTTGATGATGAGGACTTGGCAAGATATAGGATAGACAGGTTTTATGATGTTTTCGCCGATGAGCTGGAGTATGAGCAAATGGAGAGTTTAATAGCAGATTTCATGTTGACTCTTAAGCCCGATTACAAGTATTCTTCAGCCGATTTTCTATATCTTTTCGGAAGATACTTATCAAATCTTGGCATAAGGAGTATTGTTGCAACGGCCTATGAGAATAATGTTCCAGTGTTCTGTCCAGCAATAGCTGACAGCGCGTATGGCGTGGCTTACATAATAAATAGGAGGAGAAGTAAGGGTGGATTTGACATAACAATAGATCAAATGAAAGATTTTGAGCAGCTAGTTAAAATAAAGAGTATGGCTAAGGGGACTGGAGTAATATATATAGGTGGAGGGGTCCCTAAAGATTTTATTCAATTAACAGCCATTGGAAGTAGCATAACTGATGATGGAAAATATGGAAGGCCACTCCCACATAAATACGCTATACAAATAACAACTGACTCGCCTCAATGGGGTGGCTTATCCGGTTGCACATTTGAGGAAGCAATAAGCTGGGGAAAAGAATGCAGGGAAGGAAGAAACGTGCAGTGCTACTGTGATGCAACAATAGCGTTACCTATAGTTGCCCATGCCCTAGCCGAAAAAGTTAGCGAAAGGAGAAGCAGGCCTGATTTATCATGGTTATTCAAGAATCTCAGATAACAAAGCAAAATATTCTGGAATAATGCTTCTCTCTTTAGGGAGAGTCAACCAGCATTTACAGAATGCTCCAACACCTTTCCCATTTCTCTACTAGTATCCCTTTAAAACTCAATCGCTTTTAACCATACCTAGTTTTTGACATCCTCGCTCTTTAGGCAAATGCTTGGGGAGCCTCTCAAGGGGCGACCACTGCATTTAGCCTTTTTAGCAGTATTCGCGACCACGTTCGCTATCTTAAGCCTAACATCTATTCCCATCAATGCAGTGAGCGCTTTCCTTGGCGTAGCCGATGGTGAACCTCTTAACGTTAGTTTCAACTATGTAAAGCCTTGTCGAGAACTTTAACTGTCACATTGTTCTCATTAACATTGACCAAAATAACGCTTTTAGCCTCCCTCTTGTTTACGTTTACGGTCTTTGCGAAGACGAGGTAAACTAACAACCTCATCTACTTGTGGTCAAGACTTATCCTCGGCTGCATCCTCAGATAAATTTAACTCCTAACCATCAATTTCGAAACAGCCCATTATCCCGCTACTTGCAATTGTCACCTTCAGTATATGCTTTAGCAGGGTCAGAGTATTTAGCCTTATAAGTGAAGGTGACCGAGAACATGCTGTTTATACGTTTGAATAGAATTGTTTGGAATAGCATGCTATCTATATTATTAGGCGTTTTAGTCTATGAAAAATCATCAGAGAAGAAATAACGGCTGAATAAGTCTTAAGAGACCTGGCAACTTAATATATAAAGCTTTTACATGCTAAGTTGCCGGTTTCCGTCTCAGGAAACAAAAAGCATAAATTTTTTTATTTCAAACAGAAATAACTTTTTTCTGTGGTGAAGAGCTTGATAAGAGTTGGAGTAGTGGGGTTTGATACTTCTCATGCAGTAGAGTTTACTAAACGTATAAACCATGTTGGCATATCTGAGGACCAATGGGTTTATGGCGCAAAGGTAGTGATGGGCTATCCAGCTGGCCCCTCAAGTTTCGTCGATGATAATGTGCTCATGCAGCGTACGCAAATCATCAAGGAGTGTGGAGTTGAAATTGTTAATTCAGCTGAGGAAATGATTGGAAAGGTCGACGCTGTCCTACTGGAACTTCAAGAAGGAGGATTACATTTAAAGGTAGCTAAACCCTTCTTAGAAGCTGGTATACCATTATTTATAGATAAACCTTTTACTTGCAGCGTGTCAGATGCCAAAAAGATTTTTGAGATAGCTAGCTCACATAATGTTCCAGTTTTTTCATCTTCAGCCCTTAGATACGCTCTTGAAATTCAGGATTTAAAACAGAGAAAGGATGTGGGTGAAATTTTAGGGGCTGAAACATATTCGCCAGCAGCTTTGCATCCAAAGAATCCCGGTCTCTTCAACTATGGTATCCACGGCATAGAGATGTTATACGCTATTATGGGGGTTGGATGTGAGGTGGTAAGATGCTTCCATAAAGAGAGCTGGGATGTTGTTGTTGGCATATGGCGGGATGAGCGTATAGGAGTCTTCAGGGGGATGCGGAGAGGCCAGTATGGCTATGGTTTTACAGCGTTTTTCGAGAAGAGTACGATTTCCTCAAGTGTAGATACGCGCTACATCTATAGGGAGCTACTTAAGAGAGTTATAGAAATGTTTCAAACCCGGACTATGCCAGTTAACCCTGAAGAGACTGTTGAGATAATAGCCTTTATAGAGGCTTCGATGAAATCAGCCAAAGAGAACAAAGAATGCAAAATATCGGAGGTGCTTTAAAGAAAATAATTGAACAGTACATGTCTTTTCTTTTCTACTCTAGTTAACTGAGTACAATATACGCCAATTATGAAGTCGTTTTCTCTTGCTAAAGGTGGTGGGCCGGGCCGGACTTGAACCGGCGATCTTCGCCGTTCTCTACGATCAAAATAGCCTTCACGTTTGTGAGGGCGACGTCCTAGCCAACTAGACTACCGGCCCATCAATTTTTAGATAGTATCTTTCCTTATATCTTTTTTCAAATTTAGTTTTCGATTTAGGCCTAAAATTACCATTTATTCGTTTCTGAAAGCCTCATCGTTTGGATCAAATTTTACTTTATGGCTTAATCAACTTCTTTGTTCAACTTCTCTTTTATGGATTGAAGGGCTGTTAATGATGGGCTTATTAAGTGTGGTGAACTCCTTCTCAGCCTAGACTTCCTTGAAGATTATGATTATGAGCTTAGCCTCTTGAATGATGGTAAAGTTGGGGTGTACAATTCATCTAAGAATTATGCTCTGCTCAAAAAGATGAGAATAAGCCAATTATTAAACCTAAAAGAAACGCTAGGGTGGATAGAGGCTTCTTCAGAGGGAGGAAATTCAGTCATAATTTTTAAACTATGGGAGAGGGAGTGGAGTTGAGCGAAAGGTTACGGTAGGCGGTAAAACAGTATTCAAACGCCTATACGGAGAATATTGCATGGCTAAAAAATATGGAAAACATACTAAAGAATTATCATCTAAAGCACGTACATGTTAATAAACTACAAAACTAAATTGAAGGGCAAGAGCTGAAAACTAAGAGAGGAACCTTAACCAAAAGAATTAAGCCATAAGGTTAAAATTTTTGTTTTATAGATTTCATAGCTAGTCATTCACCTCTCAAAAATTCTACCGTTCAGGAGTGGGTGGTTCGCTCGCAATTAAAAAGGGAAAATTGGGCGAATCAGTCCTTTGACCCTATTGGCAAGCGTCCTTAAGTGGGTTCTTTGAGTTCCCCCACATTATCTCTTATCTTTTCTAGCGCAGCTACTATATCTTCCATATCATCTTTTGTACCTAAAAGAACATACTGTGGAAGCCATAACCCCTCATAGTAGCATGCTCTTTCAGCTGCCGGCATCCTAATGTTAGAGTAGTCGACTTTTTTAGCGTAGTATGGACATGAGAGTGGACACTTTTTAAAATACTCTAAGTAAGGTTCCTTATAGAGCGGTCTAGAGTAGCCCACACTTGCAGGTATGCCCTCGGCTTGTAAAGCCTTGGCGATAACCGCCTTAGATAAACCGCCAAAAGCCTCCGGATCAATTCTGAAAATGTATAGGTGATATGCGTGTCTTGTTACTCTATCATCATTTTTAAGCGGCTTAACGCCATCTATCTTAGAGAGTTTACTATCTAAGTAATGGGCATTCTCGATGCGTTTCGCGGTTTGCTCGTCAAACCTCTTCATTTGGGCTAAAAGTATTGCTGCCTGAAATTCGGTCATGCGATAATTTGCTCCTGGAAGATGATGATCATACCATGCTTTTTGAGGCAGTCTGCCGCAGTTATGTAGCGACCAAGCTTTAATGTAAAGTTCTTCATTATTGGTAACGATTATTCCGCCCTCACCGCTCGTGATATTCTTGCTAGACTGAAAGCTAAATGCACCTATCTCGCCTATTGCGCCAACTCGCCTACCTTTCCACTCTGCCCCCCATGCTTGACATGCATCTTCAACAATATACAAATTATTCTTTCTCGCTATCGACAGTAATGCATCCATATCTGCTGGTCTACCGCCAATATGCACTGGCAAAATAGCTTTGGTTCTATCGGAAATAGATGATTCAACACTTTTAGGGTCAATAGTATAGGTTTCAGGATTTATGTCAGCGAAGACTGGAATAGCGTTCACGTACAAGACAGCTATTGAAGTTGCCATAAAAGTGTATGAGGGAACTATAACTTCATCGCCGCAGCCTATTCCGAGAGCCCTTAGCGAGATTTCTAGGGCTGCTGTACCATTTGTTACTGCAACTCCGTATTTAGCATGTTGATAGGCTGCAAATTTTTCTTCAAACTCCGCCTTCTTTGATCCGCCTATTCCCCATAAGCCGCTTTCTAAAACCTCCTTTAGGGCTTTCATCTCGCTTTCATCAAATATAGGCCACTTTTGAAAAGGCTTTCTTCTAACTGGCTCCCCTCCCCTTAAAGCAAGCTTAGGCAAATAGGCTTCCCTCCATTTCAGAACATTGTAATAATCTAATATTTATTATTGCTGGTCTAACTGAGGATGTGGCAACCTAAAATATAAAGCCTTTATATGTTAAGTTGCCAGGTCTTAACTAGTAAGCCAATTTCCTAGTTGGCAAGGGGTGTGGTGTAGCGAAGTGTTCTGAGCGCTATGCTGGAATGTAGACGGGAGATTCGGTGGGAGAAGTGGGATAGAGGTGCTGGTTCAGAACTCTGAAGGATAGGATAAAGCCTGTAACTTGGCAATATCGGTCTAACTGATAATAAAGGATAAATTTACGCATAGTTACCTTATTTTTGGTGCTGCTGAACATGGTTAAGAAAATTGTTGAAGCCATCAAAGGCTATAGGATAGTTGATCTAACCGAGGAGATTAAACCAAACATTCTAAAAGTTAACGGGCAATATCTACGGGGAAACCAAATTAGAAAGTTTAATCTACGACAATTTATAAATGCCGAGGATGGAACGTACATGAATTTCATTGAAGCTGAATCACATATTGGCACACATGTTGAGGGCCCATCCCACTTACAAGATAATCTTAAGCCGCTTGCAGAGATACCGTTAGAGAAATTTATGGGTGAAGCTGTAGTCTTAAAGTTTGAAGCGAACACTTCCATAAAACCAGAGCACCTCGAAAAAGTTAGAGAAGGTGACATAGTGTTAATTTGGAGCGCTGGTGAAGCATATATTACGCCTGAAGCAGCTGCCTTCCTCATGAAGAAGCACATTAAAATGTTGGGTCTTCAGGGTGTTCGACCAGAGGTTCCAGGAGCAGAAAACAGATTAGCCACACATACTCTTCTCTTAAAGAGCGATATACCGATAATTGAGGGATTAATTAACCTTGACAAAATCGAGCATGAACGGGTGTTTTTCTTTGGATTGCCATTAAAAATTGCTTATCTGGATTCATCATGGATAAGGGCTATAGCGCTTGAACCCATGTCTGATCGATCAGAAACAAAATTATAACATTGAAATGTTCCGATCACTTCAAGTATTTACTATGAGTGAAAATATTTCTCAAGCTAAAGTTAAAGCTTATTGCTTCAAAGTTCCAAAACATCTGGGTGAAAGAGCCATTAAAGTAGCGTCTAGGCTTAATCTTCTTGAGAGAAACTTAAAAGTTCATAGAATAGAAAATTATGTTTTCATACCACTTAAGGGAGAACCCTCAGAAAAGCAGATTAGCGATTTTGAGAAGGAAATAACCCAGTTCGAGATATTAATTCACGATTTCATTAGGCGCGAGGAGACTGTTAGGAGCATAATTGATGTTTTAGAAGATAAGATGCCTCCTCATCTTTTAGCAAGTCTCCCGCGCTCAATAGATTTTGTTGGAGATCTAGCAATATTAGAAATACCTGAAGAACTCGAGAATTATAAGTGGCTGATTGGTGAAGCTGTACTAAAGGTATTTAAGAATGTGAGATCCGTGCTTGCTAAATCCAGCGCCATTAAAGGAGTTTATCGCGTAAGGGAATATGAGATTATAGCTGGCTCTGAGAATACTGAAACACTTCACAGGGAATATGGATGTAAATATCTTCTTGACCCAAGGAAAGTTTATTTCTCCCCAAGATTATCCTATGAGCATCATAGAGTTGCATCTCAGGTTAATGAGGGTGAAATCATAATAGACATGTTCGCAGGCGTAGGCCCATTCTCAGTTTTAATAGCTAAAACCCATAAAAATGTAAAGGTTTACTCAATTGATATAAACCCAAATGCCATAGAATATCTAAAGAGAAATATTTATTTGAATGGTGTTCATGATAAAGTTATTCCGATATTTGGTGATGCGAGAGAAATTATACAAAGAGAACTACATGAAACAGCAGATAGAGTCATAATGAATCTTCCGGAGAAAGCCATTGAATACATAGACGCAGCATGCGTAGCTCTCAAACAGTTAGGGGGCATAATACATTTTTATGGTTTCTCTAGGAGGCCGTATGCTATTAATGAGATAAAAAATCAACTGGTAGAGTTGATCAGCAAGTTTGGAAGAAAAGTTGAGGCAGTAATTTCGGAAAGAATTATTAAGGAAGTTGCGCCATATAAGTGGCAGGTAGCTATAGATGTGAAAGTAAAATGATTTTCTCGAATCGCCCCAATAAACATATGCGTTTTATAATTAGCTGAAAATTTCACCGTTTACTGTGGCTTATTACGTCAAGCATTCACAGGATGCATTCCCTTAGCCCCAAGCATTATATGGTTAAGGGTCACCTACACTCTCCCTTATCGCTTTTAACAATGAGTCTTCTAATTCTATCTATGGCCCTCAGCCACAAATTAACGTTAGTAATATTCGACCAAAAACTGTGGAAAAACCCTAGAAAAAGGATTGATAAGGTAGCATCTTAATCTTTTATTTTAAATTTAAACTCGCTCAAAATACGCTGGGAGCTTTTCGCTATATGGTTCTGAACCTAAAAATGTGGTGGGCCGGGCCGGACTTGAACCGGCGACCTCAGCCTTTCTTAACACCTGTTTTT